>Ga0256405_10000758_pt1 | contig 100819 bp, 73 predicted proteins | sample RumenRJG_02DNA_FD_189096 | JGI IMG/M metagenome (GOLD analysis project Ga0256405, IMG submission 189096) | Bovine rumen microbial communities from Lethbridge, Alberta, Canada - RJG_02 | ecosystem: Host-associated > Mammals > Digestive system > Stomach > Rumen | place: Canada: Alberta...
ATAGGAAAGCGACTAAGATATTAGGAATATGTCAGAAATGACAGTAACATGTCTATGAAATTAGGACAAATGTCTACTGACTTAGAAAACTAACAAAAAAACTGTCTACTAAATTTAGGAAAAGACATCTCCCAGTAAAATATCCCTTTGCTTTTTTGCCGACTCATTATACATAGTGAAGATCGTTTCTTTGCATTGAGGATAATCACAACACCCCATATCTGCAAGCATTCTAATATATTCTGGTAAAACTTTTTCGTTCTGTATCGCGTACAACTCATCAAATGGAATAAATGTCTTGTATATGATAATGTTCCTATTTTCTTTACTTACCTTACCTAAACATAGGCCATCAAGGTTGAGCAAAGCAGTATCTATATACCCTGGTTCATCTTTTAAACGTTCATTCTGGCTGACGGCATCACTACTTATTTGTATAGCATAACTATTCCGCGCCAAGAAAATCATTATCTTGTCATTTTCTCCTCTCTCATCTTTTATAAACCGTTCAAAATACCGTTTGAAGAAGTGCGCTTGAAAAATATTTATTATTATTGTATCACGGAAAGTTATTCGATCTTTCCAAATGGCCATCGTGATGATTTCCTTACCATATTTCCCTTCATAGTCACAGAATACAGTACATTCCGGAGTTTCCCATAAAGAGTGTTTCTTTACAATAGAAAAGTAAACATAATTATTTCGGCTCTTTGGATGAATATAAAAGTCGAACTTTCTCCAAGGATATAATTTTGACTTTTGAGCACTCTTACACACCTTAGGCTTTATAGTGTGTTCATAGTAATTGAGCACATCGCGAAAATCATGGCTAATCTCGCGATAAATCTGCTCATATGTCATTGTGCTCAAAATCATTATACTTTCAATTTAAATATTTATCCAATATAGCTTTCTTGCGTGCGGCACAGCCGTCCATGATTGCTTGCGCTTGACGGATTGCGGCTTCGTATTGCTCCACTTGGGCAATGATTTGTTGCTGGTCTGCTATTGAAGGTACAACAACTTCAAAATTCATGGTTGCTTCTTTATTTCCTCGTGGCATCTTAATTCCATTTACTCCCGCTTGATTCATGATGTAATCAAAGAATGTTTTTCTTTTCATCGAGTAGTATAAGAACTTACTCAGTATATCATCATTATTTACGCGGAACACTAATACGTCCGGCGAACAAGCACCATCTCGGTCAGCGTACCATATCTTTTGCAGATAGGGACGTATATTAGAGACTAAAACATCTCCTTGTTTATATGCCACAGCAGAAGGAATATCAGTTGTGCCGGTATATTCAGTAATACCCTCGCAGTTTTGTAGCATGTTGTCGGTTGTTATGTACGTAGCAGCCTCAATGAGAGACGTTCTCTCTGTCGCATAGTAGCATAACTGGCTTAAAATCAACGTTTTACCCCCCCCTATAACTTGCAGATTCTCAAAGACTTGCATGATTCTCCTGCGATACTCTTCAATGCTCATACGGCTACTATTATATTCCTGATCTACTTTGGCACATTCCTCTATGATTTGTTTCTGAATCTCTATTGGCGGGAGTGGAATTTTAATATTTCCTAATGCACTTGATAGATTGTTAATGTTAGAGCCTGTACTATCATACCGAATAGCGTTTCGCATCATTTCTGAGTTAAGCACATTGAAAAGGTATATAGGGAGAATATTTGGTGATTTTGTTCGCAGTATTCCCATAAATCCACCTGCATAGTATGGTAAATCTTCTGATATATAAGCGACTTTACCGACATGAGTCTTACTACCACTAGAGAAACAAATGAATACATCATTCGCATGTAATTTCTTTTCTTCGGATATTTGCAACGTCTCCGATATATAGATTTGTTTTACGATATCCAAATGACCATCCAGCGTAATATTGTCTGCTGTTAAAATAATATTGTTTGTAGGTTCTATCCTTTGATCTTCTTTAGAATATGTAACGCCACGAACGATTTTTATCAATTCCTCCAATTTTGTCAAAGGATATTTGCTAACAATTTCGACTTTGTGCTCTAATGTAGTTTTAATAATTTTATCAAATTTTGTTCTTGAGAAATCTAACATATCAATGGTGCGATACAAAGCAGCATATTTTTTGAGAGAAGTTTCTTCTCCCATTTCCGTACGCATATTGTTAAATGCGTTACGCACAAATGTAGCTAACGTACCATGCGCAAATCTGTTTTGTGCATTCGTCAGATAACCACCATTAGGATTCAAAATAATACCTTCTTTTCCTTTACGATTACTCCAATCGTAACCTAAGAACGTCTTTTGTTCTGCATTATCAGTAGGAGCTGTAATAACCACTGTTTCTTGACCACGTACGAGCGTAAAATAGATAAGTTTATCCTTCTCTACATCTCTAATTTTCTTGTAAAGTCGATCTTTGCGCTCTTGCTCAATTTGATCCTCAGTATAGCTTTTAGGGAATCTTTGTTGAGTATTTTCAAACTCAGCTATGTATGGCTTGAAATACTCAATAGCACGTAAGTCCTCTATAGAAGCCGCTTCCGAAACGAACGAATGATATTGTTCTGCCGTTACACCAATGAGAGACAAATATTCGTTCAGTATATCACTATCGTTCCAATCACTATTGTCATTTCCAGAAAGAATACTATTAGCTGTATCAATAGCCAATTGTTTTTGTACCGGCGGTTCGCGGAAACGCTCCATAAAGAGCACGATTGTACTTGTGGTCGTGGCACCAAATGTCTTTCCGCCAAAGCAAACTATTGCACGGAGGTAAAAGTTAGAAAGGATTTGTTCCCGAGCTTCTATATAACCACTTTTGTCACTAGCGGAAAGGATAGTTGATGGTAAAAATACACCTGCCAATCCACCGGATTTGAGCAATTGACCAATACGTTCTACAAAGAGCGTTTCAATTTCTCCCGAACTATTAGAAATACTCGGAAGTAGTTCCAAATCATTATGCTGCAGTTTTAAGTGTGCCTTAAAAGCAGAAACAGAATACGGCGGGTTAGCCACCAAAATGTCAAATTTACCGTTCTCAATTCCTTTTGCCGGATCATTATCCAGTCCGTCTCCGAAAATGATATTCGCATCACCCGCTCCATTCATAAAGAGGGCTATCTTGCTAACACGCGCCAGACGGTAGTCTTTCTCTATTCCAAAGATGCAATCACGCACCCATCTATTATCGGCAGGTATTGATTTATCCCTACGTTTATGCTGAATATCATTGATGGCCTCAATACCTTCCGTCAAGAAATGCCCTGCTCCGCAAGCGTAGTCTATCACTTTGGGTAATCCATGTGCTGTTAGATAATTTTCCAAAGGCAGACAATCCCATACAAACCGGGTGATTGGTGTAGGCGTAAAGAATTGTCCTTCGTTTTGCTTAAAACCTTTTGCTAATAATTGCTCAAACAAATCACCGAGGAACTGGTTCTTCTCCGGATAGACAATTCTATATTCCTGGAAGAGTTTGACAACCTCCACCAAGACCTTTCCATTTTTAGCAAATAGTTCCTCATTGTGCACATCTACAAAGGCAAAATCATTATTGGAATAGAATTTGAGGTTACGTATGGTCTCGTCTAATTGTTTGATGGCTTGTACACGAGCAGCACCTTTGTATGCAGAGAAAAGTTTTTGGGCATAATCTTTTTCCACATAGAAGATATCTTCCTTCATAAACTCATCCATACCTTCTTTGTGGAGTCGTTGCAGGCGGTCCTGTAAATCCTCGTAGGTATCAACGCGCTCTTTATACTGGAACTCCATTTCGGCATCGTCACCTTTCTTGATTTCATCCACCAGTTTGCAAATAAAGAGTGCTACAAGGCGGTTGAAAGCATTCTCTTTGTCGCTGACATTGTTATGGCGGAGGATTTCTTCGAACTTATTGACGATCTTGCTATTCTCCATAGAGAACGGTTTCAGATCACGCTTCCGAATAACATCCACACCAATATTATATGCCTGTGAGTTGGCTTTGAAGATAATATCGTCATGCCATTCGCTGTTGTAGGTTTCTTGCCATACTTCAAACAATTCCTGTGTCGATTTGGCATCACGATAGAGTTTGTCGGTTATTTCCTCTTTTTTCTTGCGTTTTTTATCGGCTACCTCCAACAAGTTTTTATCATCTGAGCAGTTGAGAACTTTGCAGGTGTGCGTTACCTTTTGCGATTCTTCGTCCCAATTAGAGGCATAGATAGCGAGCCATTGGGTGGATTTCTCCTGTTGCCAATACGAAAACACTTGTCCTCCATCTTGCTCCGTTTCTTTAACGGCATTTTCAAACTCTTTACCTGCGGTCTTGCATTCTATGATGAATAGTATCTTTTGAGGATTACCGGCTTCATTTACGCAGATGTCTGCACGACCACTTTTTCCATCGTGCCCTAACTGCCATACTTTTTCAAGCTCTATATCTTCCGATTTATAGCCTTTGTCCAGCAAACGATCCACACATTCAAAGACGACCATATTCTCTTTATGAGCATCATCAATCAAGGTGTTTCGATCACCTCCGCGCATATCCGCAGGAAATTCAAGTCGCTTTTCAGCAAAGTCAACGGACATATGCGTATCGCCTACCAAATTGCCATTCAAATGGTATTCTTTGGTATATATATCTTGTGTCCCTTCTTGTTTGAATCCAAGCGAGATTAGTACCTCTTTGAAATTGTCGATTGTTATCATAGTTATTATTTATTTTTTTCGATTGAAATTTGTGGTATTACATTGGCCATTCTCAGTGTGCCATCTGTTTGTTCTATAAAGGCACTACATTTTTGCTTATCGTCCTGAACTAATAGCAACTGCTTTCCAAATTTGGCTGTACGAACAGCAGAAGATACATCTATTTTCTGTTCTGTTATATCTTGTGTTTGTTCGCCCATTGATATATCAGCAATAATTCGCCATTCTTTAATTATGTGCTTATTATTTTTACAATCTAAAATATACCACTTTTCCTGCGGAATAAAAGGACATACTATCTCAGCAGTATTGGTATGATTGGCATTTAGTTGATCCTGTATGTATGACATGCGCTCTTGTAAGAATGTAACTAAATCTATTCCAACTTTTACTTCCGCATTATTATTTAAATCATATACCTTCTGACCGAAAAATGGTACGAGAATGTCACTGTCTTCTAGTTCAATATAATATGGCAGAGTAATCTCAACTTTACTGAGCAAACGAGATACTTCTGGTTGAATCAAAATATCCGTATTGGGGACATTCTTAAATGGATGCAATTCAATATTATATTTTTCCGCCTTGAGTTGTGCATCTTTTGTAAAACCGGATGTAGAAGCAATGATCACTTTCTTAATTTGCGGTAGATCATGATATTTAGTTATAAATGAATCTATCTCAAATAAACCGACTTTCCGTTTATGGTCTCTACATTCAAAAGCCACACCCCATTCTTTATTATTTTCAATGGGATAGACAAGCACATCAATCTCTCGCTTGATACCGAAAACATCAATTAATTTAGCATTCGGAAAGACACAATTATTGTTGCCATTAAAATGTTTTTCAATAGCCATTACTAATTGTTCATATGCCTTCCCTTTTTTCATTATTTTGTATCTCGGTCTTCTCTCGGTTGTGAGTCGGTCATCGGTCGGTGGATGGATGTGCGGTGATGTAACGGCGGTTGGAGTCGTTCTTATGCGTGGTGGTCGGACGCAAAAGTCCGGCAAGCACTAATTTGGTTACATATTGTTGCAGAGTGCGCGTTTGGTATTTTACACCTTCCATTTCTAAAATTTCTTGGGCTGTTCGCGGCATCACATCACAAAACTCTAACACTTTTCGTTGCTTTGCCGTTAAACGCACTTGGTTACTTTCTTGTTCAGCTTGGTTACTTTTCTGCTCCTGCTCTATTACTTTTTCGCCGAGCTCTGTTACTTTTTGCCCCTGCTCTGTTACTTTTTCACCGAGCTCTGTTACTTTTTCGGTTGGTTCTGACACTATTTGGGCTGGGTCTGACACTTTTTCCTGACGATAAATAATCGTACGGAAGTCGTCCGCTTGAATAAACTCAGGTGTGCGGAGACCTCAGAAGCCGGCATGTCTTCAAAGATAAACGGTACAAAGAACCGCCCAAGCAAGCCGTCTGTGCGGATATAATCGCATAGTTGCCGCCGTTCTTGGGCAAACTCACGTTGGACGCTACTTATGAATACTCTTATATCTGCCATAACTTGTTATTTTTGTGTCGCACGCAAACTGCGTGCAAAGGTACTATTTTTTTCGCAAATATACAAATTTTTGAGCGACATTCGTTCGAGAAAGTGAGTTTTGGAGGGAATTTGAAAAGTTTTGCAGTAAAAGATTTGCGGGTTAGAATGTATTTTTTAGAATGTTGCTATCGAAAAAGTAGACACTTGAGGTAGAAAAAATATCGTACGTTTGGATATGTGGGAAAAAAGTAGTAACTTTGCACCCGAATTTAAGCAGTATGGATATGTCTACCGGAAAGGGAACTACTTATGGGTAAACATTTAAATCCGTTAGAGAAGGAGTTTTTGATCTGCCAGTACAAGCGAAACACGCAGATTAAGTTAAGTGATTTTTGCACAGCTAACAGCATCTCAGATGCTGCCTTTCGCAAGTGGTTAAGACAGTACGAGACGGGAGGCATAGAAGCCTTGGCACGTGCTGATTCCACCGTTCCGGACGTATTGCCGGAAGGTGTGGATCGTACGGAAGAATCGTACAAGCGCGAGATCCTCAAGTTACGAATCGAGAACGAGCGGCTAAAAAAAAACTATCTCGTGGAGACGAACGAAAATGGGGAACGGGTGTATGTTCGTTTAAAGGAGAAGAGTACGAAATAGTCCGCTTGTTAGCGCGTGACAACGGTGTCGAAGATCTGTGCACGATGATGGGCGTGAGCCGTTCCGGCTACTATAAATGGCTTAAACGCAAGCCTACCAAGCGCTACATCAATCGTGAGCAGATGATAGAACTGGTAGCGAAAGTGCACGAGGAGCATAAGACGCACGGGTATCGTTGGGTAGCCGCCTATATATGTCAGAACACGCCCTACACGATAAGTCCCAACTACGCGTATAAATGCTTTAAGTATCTGGGAATACACTCTGAGAGTCGCCATCAACCGAAACGCTATACACGCAAAGAGAAGGACAGATACCCGAACTTGATCTTCTTTACGTGGGAGACTGTGGACAGACCAAGACAAGTGATAGTGTCAGACATGACAGCGTTTAAGTACCTGTACTATTACTTTGAAGTGACCTTTTACTTTGATGTGTTTACGAAGGAGATGCTGACTTTTCAGGTGGCAGAACGACGCGGTTGCCGTGACCAATACATCGACGGACTAACGGACGTTATAAGCCAGATAAGCGGACAAACGGAGCCAACTATAATCCATACGGATCAAGGGAGCGTATACTCCTCAAAGGCTTACAACGAGCTAATCAAGGATACCAATATAATAAGGTCTATGTCCCGTGCAGGCAAGCCGACAGACAATCCCGTCAATGAAGCGCTGAACGGCTGGATCAAAGAGGAACTGACGATAGACTTTCACGTGGAGCGCTGTCGTACCCGCGAGGAGTTTAGAACGTTGATGGGAACGTACCAGACCTATTATAATAAGGAGCGTCCATGCTACGCTATCGACTATAATACACCCGAAGGGTATCGGAAACGCTACGAGCAAGGCTTGTTACCATTTTTGGACACGTTTGCGCACCGCGAGCCAAGCCCGGAACCAAAGTTTGTTAGGGAGAGAAGACAAAAGGCTGGTACACAACAAGATAAGGAATGTGTCTACTTTTAAAAACGAAAATGGACTAAAAATAGCGCCGATGTCCACTTTTGAAAAATGAGTACTAATAAAAAAAGACGTGGTGTCTACTTTTGAAAATGAAAAGTATCACTAATGTCCACTATTAAAAACAAAAACAACAAAAAAATCAATTTTTGTGTCTACTTTTTGAATTTAGTACAATAACAATGATTTTTTGCAGTAAAAAATTTGCGGGATAGAAAAATTTTTAGTAATTTTGCAGCCGGAAACGAATAAAAACGTGCGAAATTAGCATTTTAAATAGCTAAAAATCGTGAAGAACAAGCCTTATAAATCCTATAAATTCGTGAAACAATATGATGAGGCGTAAGATTTATGACGAATTGCTTGACTGGAAAAAGCAAAGGAACGGTAAGGTCGCAGTAATGATTGATGGAGCCAGACGTATTGGTAAAAGTTACATAGCGGAGGCTTTCGGACGCAATGAATACAAGACTTATATCCTCGTTGACTTTAATGACGCAGATAAACAGCTGCTGAAAATATTTGACGACTACCTCACTAATTTGGATATGTTCTTCATGCATTTGTCGTTGTACTATGATGTGCAATTGCATGAACGTGATTCGCTTATCATTTTCGACGAGGTGCAACTCTACCCGCGTGCACGTGCGGCTATCAAATATCTTGTTGCAGACGGACGATATGATTATATTGAGACAGGTTCGTTAGTCAGCATCAACCGCAATGTAAAAGATATTGTCATTCCTTCAGAGGAACACCGTATCGCTATGTACCCGATGGACTTTGAAGAGTTCTTATGGGCAATGGGGAATGAGATGCTTATGCCGTTTATCCGTGATTGCTATACCAAGAAGACTCCACTGGGACCTATTCATCGAAAAGTGATGGATTTGTTCCGGCAGTATATGATAGTTGGCGGAATGCCACAGGCTGTACTCACTTTCCGCGACACGAAGAACTTTATTGAAACAGACTTGGTCAAGCGCGATATTCTGGCTCTGTATAGAGCAGACATAGAAAAATATGCAGTAGGGTACGAGAGCAAAGTGAAAGGTATCTTTGATCAGATTCCCTCAGAACTGCAACGACATGAGAAGAGATTCCACTTAGCAGACATTTCCGGCACAGCCCGATATCGCGACTATGAGAGTTCGTTCTTCTGGTTAGCAGACGCACAGATTGTCAACATCTGCTATGCTGCCACCGAGCCTACTGTCGGACTGAGAATGCGTCTGGATAGTTCTGCTCTTAAATGCTATATGGCGGATACAGGTTTGCTTATTTCACATGCCTTTGACGAAAATACCATCGCTTCCGAGAAATTGTATCAGAAACTGCTATTGGATAAATTGGAAATCAACAAAGGGATGTTTGTCGAAAATATCGTTGCACAAATGCTACGCGCAAGCGGACACAAACTATATTTTTATTCCTCATATTCTCAAACAGATGCTTCGGAACGCATGGAAGTGGACTTTTTAACACAGAAGCCTAATCTGACCAATCGTCATAATATCTGCCCCATAGAAGTCAAATCCACAACCAAGTACACTATTTCTTCATTAGAGAAATTCCGAAAGAAATACGCTGAACAAGTGGCAACTCCTGTTGTGCTACACTCCGGCGATGTAAAAGAAGAGAATGGTATCACTTATCTGCCGTTGTACATGACACCGCTTTTATAACATCACATTTAACCTGTTTAGACCATGGCAGTATTTGCGTTTTATTCATTTGAGATAAAACATCTTGCGCGTGCGACCCATAAAATGACGCATCGCGTTGAACGCGCGCATGATATGGATATTGGTAACAATCGCCATCGGTGAGCGGAGGACACCGCTGAGCATGGCGATTCCATTTTCGGTGAAGGCATATGGTACGGCTGATTTAGGACGCTTCTGAGGAGATGTCGTCACAAATTGTGATGACATATTTTCAAATATCGTCTGCAAAGTTACAACATTTTTCTCATATATCCCAATGATCGTTAATTTTTTGTGTACTTTTTCCTTCTTTCGTACTTCTCGTTCATATCAATCACTTACGCACACAAAAACCTCATTTTCTTACATTTCTGATAAATTTCTGTTCCCCGGAAATTTGTATATATCAAATATTTTTTGTACCTTTGCGCTCGATTTGAGAATAATTATCATTGGAACTACAAGACAACTACGACTCAACTACGAGGCAACTACGAGACAATCCTAGACCATTGACGACACTATCACGGTATTATCTACCTCCCACCACCTAACAATTTAACATTTTTTTTCTATGGCTAAAGTAACATTTGCAGACGGAATAAAGACTGTCCGTGGCGCTATTGATAGCGTCAAAGAAGGTCAAGCCAGACGTGCTCGTCTCGTCTGCCGCTGGAGACCGCAAGGACCACAATCCTATGACAAGGATGGCAACAAAATTCATGAACTTTTCTTTATGAAATTCTACGAGGGACCTTGGCCCGATGGTGCTAAGCGCAACCTCGAGATGATTAAGGCTGCGCAGCGCATGGCACATGATATTGAGCGGGTGTGTTATCATCCGGATGAATTCGGCGAAGAGGATATAGAGCAAGCCCGTATCTGGCAGCAGAAATATGCGGAGTACTTGAAGACAATACCGACAGGATGCACACAGCGCTATAAGTTCTACGGCTGGATGTACACGCAGATTTATCACGGGATGCGATATAATTAATTCTTAATTTTTAATTCAAAAATTTGCGTATGTGCAATTTTTGTACTACCTTTGCAGCACTATTTCGAAACGTATGGCGCAGGCAGAGCATAATAGGGCGATAGATATTCTCAAGATTATCGCGATTATCTTGGTGGTAATGGGGCATATGGGTTTTATCCCTCGGTTAGGGGGAGCCTGTGAGCCTTATTTTCCTATTTATTCGTATCATATTCTATTGTTTCTCTTTTGTAGCGGTTATCTGTTCCGGGACTTCGACTGGCGCGATTTAGGCCGCTTCGTATGGCGCAAGACACGCTCGTTGGCGCTACCCCTTATAGGATGGAATATAGTCTATGCCGGCATCGTCTCGCTCATCAATCTCCGGCATCCGGTAACCTATTTCCCGGCTTCAGAACAGATATGGACGCTCCAGAACCTGTTCGTTGAACCCTTTGTGTCGGGGCATCAGTATTTACTGAACCTCGCTACGTGGTTTGTCGGCATGCTTTATCTGACCCTCTTAGTCTATGGGTTGCTGCATCTGATAACTAAGCGTATACCGGACTGGGTGATGCTGATAGTATTTCTGGCATTGGCCGCATTAGGATTGTATAGCACGTCTCTTCCCCTGTCGGGGCGTTGGTGGCTCGTCGCTCAACGTATTGCCTTGGCTCTCTTTTTTGTGCACTTTGGGCGGTGTTTCAGAAAGTATATAGAACCTCGTTTGCGGTATCAACACCTTTGGTGGATGCTGATAGTGATAGCCGGTGTGACCTACTTTGCACATTGTATGAATGGCAACCATCGGTACATCATGGCGTGGATGAATTATGATCATTGTATCGTGATGCCCATTGTGGCCGGCATCTTAGGATGTCTGTTCTGGATGCTGATGAGTATGCAAATCACGCACCTCGTGCCGGCTAATAGAGTGGAGACACTGCTGGCTAAGTCCACCTGGTCCATCATGACCAATCACCTGCTCGTCAGATTTATGTTCTGCTGGACGGTTGTCCATTTTTCGCAAAACATGGTGGCGAGGGAGATGTTTACCACTAATTTCTGGTACTTCCCGCAAGACTGTATTTGGTTCTACCACTTGGGTCTTTTCCTCGAGATAGCCCTTCCCTGTCTATGGCAACTATTTGCCGATTATATCCGTAACCGTCTATATGAGTCAGCCTCGATATTTCATAGTGCGTGATGCGGCGGTAGAGTTGCCGCAGGAGTGCCGCGAATGGGCTTCGTGCCCTACTCTCGTCATGCAAGCCGATGAGGAGCATAAGAGCCTCAGCGAATTACAACGTATATGGGACTTCCTGATAGACAATAACGCCACGCGTTCGGACATCCTCGTCAACATAGGCGGTGGATGTATCTCCGACATAGGCGGCTTAGCGGCCTCGACGTATCGTCGCGGGATGCGTTATATCAATGTGCCGACGACGCTGCTGTCGATGGTGGACGCCTCGATAGGCGGTAAGACGGGCATCAACTACCGCGGACTGAAGAACTACATCGGCCTTATCCGCCAACCCATGGAAGTGCGCCTCTATCCGGCGTTCTTACGTACCCTCCCGACCCGCGAACTGCTGTCCGGCGTTGCCGAACTGCTCAAGACGGCCCTCTTGGACACCCCCTCAGCCGTCAACGAGGCCTTAGTATGGATAGACGACTGGGCAGCACAAGGCTTGACCGACGACCTGTTAGCGCGCTTAGAGACGATGATACGGCGTGCAGCAGCCTGTAAAGAACGTTATGTCGCCGCCGACACAGAGGATAACGACATACGTCACGCCCTCAACTTAGGACACACCGTCGGACACGCCCTGGAAGAGATGCATTTAGGTGCCCTGCCGCACGGCTATGCCGTGATGTACGGATTGGTAGCCGCCCTGTACCTGTCCGTGGTGCAGCAGGGGTTAGACCGCCGCCTGTTGCAACAGTTCTCCGCCCTGATGGTCGCCCACTACGGCCGACCTGAATGCCGATGCCGCGACTACGACCGACTGATGGCCCTCATGCATAAGGACAAAAAAAATGAGGACGCGGAAAATATATCCTTCGTCCTCTTACCGACAGTAGGCCAGCCGATGATTCGTTGCGGTGTAAACGAGGCACTCCTGCGCGAAGCATTGGATTACCTCTTCTCGTGCTAAATTACTCAGCAGCCTCTACAACCTCAACAGCCTCCTCAGCGGGAGCCTCTTCAACAACGGTGGTGTCCTCTTGAGCGCAGCAAGCTTCGCCTGCTTCAGCCTTCTGGCAGCACTTGTTGTTGTTGCAGCAAGCTGCCATGCACATAGCAACTGCGGCAATAAACAAAATCTTCTTCATAACTAAAAAACCAGTTTTAAGTTGTTATTTTTAATTGTTGTTCCGAAAAACGCGACAAAATTAGTGCTTTTTTTGCATATATGCAAATTTTTACGTAACTTTGCACCAAATTTTTGCATTTTATGACTAAAAAATCTTCCAAATGGTTCGCTAAGGGCTCTTGGAGCCGATTGATACTCATCAATATGTGCATAGCAGCCGTCATAGCTGTTGTCGGGCTGATAGTCCTCATCGTATGGTTGCGCAACTATACGCAGCACGGAGTAGAAGTAGAGGTGCCGCAGGTGACGGGATTATACCTTACCGAAGCGGAGACGCTGCTGAAGGGGGAGCGACTCAACCTGCAAGTTATCGATTCGACCTTCACCCGCAAGGTACCCTTAGGCACTATCGTCGAACAGACACCTCCCGCCCAATCGCATGCTAAGTGCGGACGCACCGTATACGTCATCGTCAACGCTACGCAGCATAAGCACGTCGTCCTGCCCGAAGTGCACGACATGAGTTATCGTCAGGCCGAGAATATGCTTAAGCAGTTGGGGCTGCAGGTGGGAGACATACTCTACGAACCCTCACAGTACCGCGACCTGGTCATCGACTTACGCTTGGATACGATGTCCTTAGAGGCCGGTGCACGCGTTGAAGAGGGTAGTGTACTCACCATGGTCATCGGTCAGGGACAAGGTACCGAAATGGTCACCGTGCCCGACCTGCGCGGTAAACACCTCTACGAGATACGCTCGCTGCTCTTAGGCCAACGCCTCACCTTGGGCACTTATACCTACGACGAAGAACCGACCGATGACAACCGCGACGAATACATCGTCTATGCCCAACAGCCGGATGCAGGCATGAGCCTGTTAGAAGGCAGCTCCGTTACCGTACAACTGTCGACCAATATAGAAAAAGCCGTTACCGAAGATAACGAACAGAATGAAGAGAATTTCTTTTAACGATTAGGGATTTTCGATTAGTGATTAGTGAGGAACAAATAGTGGATCAGGACGAGGAGCTGTTTGAGCGCTGGCGTACCGAAGTGGACAAGGGGCAGAGTCCCTTGCGCATTGATAAGTACTTGGCCGAACATATGGCCGGCACCTCGCGCAACCGCATACAGAATGCGGCTGATGCCGGACATATATGGGTGAACGGCAAGCCAGTGAGCAACAACTATAAAGTCAAGCCCTTAGACATCATCCAGGTGCTTCTGGACCACGAGCCGCACGACTTCACTATCCAACCGGAGAATATCCCGCTCACCGTCGTGTACGAAGACGAGGACGTGCTGGTCATCAATAAGCCGGCCGGCTTGGTTGTTCATCCAGGACACGGTAACTATGAGCACACCCTCCTCAATGCCCTGGCCTATTACTTCGAAGAACAATCGAAAATCGACAATCGAAAATCGAAAATCGACCTCAACGACCCCTCAATAGGTCTCGTTCATCGTATTGATAAGGACACATCGGGATTGTTGTTGATAGCTAAAACGCCGGAGGCCAAGACCAACTTAGCCTTGCAGTTCTTCGAGCACACCACACGCCGCAGTTATAATGCTTTAGTGTGGGGCACCTTTGCCGAAGAGAGCGGTACTATCTCGGGCGCACTCGCACGCGATACGCGCGACCGCACGATATATAAGGTATACGACCCGGAAGATAATCCCAATGCCAAAGAGGCTATCACCCATTGGCGCGTGCTAGAGCGTTATCCCTATGTCACCTTAGTAGAGTGCGTCTTGGAGACCGGACGCACCCATCAGATACGCGTGCATATGAAACATATAGGGCACCCGCTCTTTGCCGACGACAAATACGGAGGCACCGAGATACTCAAAGGCCTGCCCACGCAAAAGTACCGACAGTATATACAAAACTGCTTTGCCCTCTGTCCGCGGCAGGCACTGCATGCCCGCACATTAGGCTTCAAGCATCCGCGCACCGGTGAACAGATGTTCTTCGAGAGCGAATGGCCTGAAGATATGAAGTCATTAATCGAAAAATGGAGACACTATGAGCCAAATACTTTGGGTTGATGACGAGATAGAACTTCTCAAACCCTACATTATCTTTCTACAAGAAAAAGGTTACTCGGTAACTACCGTCAACAACGGTCAGGATGCGCTGGACGAATGTGCGGCACACCCCTTCGACATCGTCTTTCTGGATGAACAGATGCCCGGATTGAGCGGCATAGAAGTGCTGCAGGAAATCAAACAACTGCGTCCCGAGATGCCCGTGGTAATGATTACCAAGAGCGAAGAAGAACGCATCATGGAGAAAGCTATCGGCCAAAACATAGCCGACTACCTCATCAAACCCGTCAATCCCAGTCAGATACTCCTGTGCCTGAAAAAACATATCCATCAGCGCGCTATCGTGGCCGAGGAGACTAACAAGACCTATCGTGAGGAGTTTGGTGATATAGGCTATATGATTGATACCGCCTCCACGCTCTCGGAGTTTATGGCTATTCACCGCACTCTCACCCGTTGGGACCTACAACTGAGCGAAGCCGACAGTTCGATGCGCGAGATCTTGCGCCAGCAAAAACAGCAGGCCGAGGCAGCCTTTAGTAAGTTTATCATCCGCCAGTACGAGAGTTGGTTTACCGACGGCGAGCGCCCCTTGATGTCACCCGATATATTCAAGCGCGTCCTCTTCCCCAAATTGGACAACGGAGAGCGACTTTTCTTCGTAGTCATCGATAATTTTCGCTACGACCAGTGGAAGACAATCCAACCCCTCATCAGTGAGTTTTTCACCGTTGAGGACGAGAATATGTACACCTCTATCCTGCCTACCGCCACGCAGTATGCCCGTAATGCTATCTTCTCGGGACTGATGCCCGCACAGATTCGCGAGATGTGGCCCGACTTATGGGTGGAGGAAGAGGATGAAGAGGGCAAGAACCTCAATGAGAAAGACCTGATACAGACCCAGTTGGATCGCTTCCGTAAACGCTACGACTTCGCGTATTACAAGATTAACGAGAGTGAGTTCTGCGAACGCGTGACGCGTCAGATTAAAGGCACACAGGCTCCCCTCAACGTCATCGTCATCAACTTTATCGATATGCTCTCCCATTCGCGTACCGACAGTAAGATGATGCGCGAACTGATGGCCGACGAGGCAGCCTACCGCAGTCTGACCCTCAGTTGGTTCCGCCACTCGCCCACACTGGCTCTCTTCCGCCGTATTGCTGAGATGGGGTACAAGATAGTGCTCACTACCGACCACGGAACGATACGCACGGATAACCCGATAGCTATTATCGGCGACAGGAACACCAATACCAACCTGCGTTACAAAGTAGGCAAAGCCCTCAAATGTACCGCCCGCAATACTTATACCGTAACTCGACCTGCCGCTATAGGACTGCCCTCACCCAACGTGAGCAGCAGTTATGTGTTTGCTTCGGGACGCGACTTTTTCGCCTATCCTAACAACTTCAACTACTATGCCCAGTTCTACCGCGACACCTTCCAACACGGCGGTATATCCATGGACGAGATGTTGATACCCTTGGTCACCTTGGCTCCTAAATGAAGAAGGTCCTCTATATCATTCTTGCTCTGATAGCCGTGCTGATAGTATGGGCTGTACTGCAAATCGTCTCGCATGGTCAGCCGACCGCTCCTGCCGGTGCGCAGCATCACCTGTCTGTAGTCACTTATAACACCGGACGTATCGGGATGTTCGAGCATGCCGACCGTAATCCCGTCATCCGCTATCTGCAGCAATGTGATGCCGACATATTGTGTCTGCAAGAGGTGGATGTATATAAGTCGCACGCTTACCTCACGCTCCCCGAACTCAAACAGGCGATGAGTGAGTATCCGTATACCTATTTCGACTTCAAAGTCTACAACACCCGCCATCAGTACGGCAATGTGGTCTTCTCGCGTTATCCGCTTATCAATAAGCACACGATACCTTACTCCTCGCGCGGTAATATATCTTCTTGCTGCGATGTGGTAGTAGGTGACGATACGCTGCGGTTGATAGTCAACCACCTGGAGTCGAATCGCCTCGCCTCGTCCGACACGCGCGACTCCATCATCGGCAAGATAGGTGCCGCCGGTCGTATCCGCTGGCGTCAGGCGTGGAAAGTCAAACGTGCTACGTGGGAGTCGCCTTATCCGGTGTTGGTGGTCGGTGACTTCAACGCTACGCCTCTCAGCCTCACCTACCAGTGTCTGCGCATCGGTCTGCGCGACTGCTTCTTATCCGCCTCATGCGGACAGATAGGCAACACCTATGTCCGTCACTGGCATCGCTTGCCATTCGGCGTGCGCATCGACTATATATTAGCGGCGCGGCGCTTCACGGCTACGCATTGCTGCGTTGACCCGGTCTCCGGTTCGGACCATTATCCTCTGCGAGCCGACGTAGTCTGGTAAAAAAACACTCTCCACCGGTAGGCGGAGAGTGCTTGATACACCGCTTAAGCCGAGGGCTTAGGCGAACTTCGTATTGCGCATGTCGCCGGACGACATAAACTCCAAGTGCATAGCAAAGGCATTCTTGAGGTCGTGTTGTGTCTGGCCGTGCTTAGCGTGCTTCAAATAGTCACGCAGCATCTCCTTATACTCAGGAGCTACGCAGTTATTGATAATCTCTTCGGCACGCTGACGCGGACTCTTGCCGCGAAGGTCAGCTACACCCTGTTCGGTGACGAGCACTTTGACGCTATGCTCGCTGTGGTCGAGGTGAGTAACCATCGGCACGATAGACGATATAGCACCGTTCTTAGCCGTCGAGGCGGTGGTGAAGATAGAGATATACGCATTGCGGGCAAAGTCACCCGAACCACCTATACCGTTCATCATCTTAGTGCCGCATACGTGCGTCGAGTTGACGTTGCCGTAGATATCGGCTTCGAGGGCTGTGTTGATAGCGATAAGACCAAGTCGGCGGATGATCTCCGGGTTGTTGGAAGTCTCCTGCGGACGCAGTAACAGTTTATCGCGATAGAAGTCGAGGTCTGCCAGCACTTCGGCCATCTTAGCCTCTACCAGACGCAGCGAACATCCGGAAGCAAACTTACAGTGACCGGCTTTGATGAGGTCGACAACGGAGTCTTGCACCACTTCCGAGTACATCTCGAACGGCGGAATATGCGGGTTCTTACCTAACTCACCCAGGACGGCGTTAGCCACGTTACCTACACCCGATTGGAGGGGCAGGAACGAAGCCGGTATACGACCCTCGTGCAGTTCTTTCTCTAAGAACAGAGCTACGTTCTCACCAATCTTAGCCGTTACGGCATCCACGGGCGTGAAAGCCGGAATCTCGTTCGGACGGTTGGTCTTCACTACAGCGGCAATCTTGCTCGGATCCACTTTGATATGATCCGAGCCGCAGCGATCAGACGGTTTGTAGATGGGGATCTCGCGGCGTTGAGGCGGGTCAAGGGGCTCATACAAGTCATGCATACCACGCATGGAAGCAGGGAACATCTCGTTGAGCTCAATAATGATCTTATCCGCCAGACGGCAGATAGTAGGCATGATACCTACACCGGCAGCCGGCACGATCGTACCGTCTTCACCTACGTACGATGCCTCGATGATGGCCCAATTGGGCTTCGGAAGGAATCCGTAACGCAGGTCCTGCGGCATGTGACTCAGGTGACCGTCGAAATAGTGGGTTCCTTCGGCATTAATCTCATCACGCATCGACTTATTCGACTGGTACGGAGTGCGGAACTCCACAGCGTGTGCACGCGCCAAAGCACCGTCACAACTATCACCCATCGATGCACCGGTCTCCAGACCTACACGGAAAGGTTTGCCTTCGGCATGCAGTTTCTCCGCACGTTGTGCCAACGCAAATGGCACCGCCTTAGGCACACCGGTAGCCGTAAAACCACCCATGCCCAAGACATCACCGTGTTGTATCAATTCGGCAGCCTGCTCGGCTGACATATATGGTAAAGCCATATAATTCTTAATTTTTAATTTTTAATTTCCAATTACTCGGCTTTGCCGTTAGAGCCCAGCACGTTGATGATTTTGTGCTTGTAGAGCTCGGTCATCAGGTCACGAGCGGGACCGCAGTACTTACGCGGATCGAACTCACCCGGTTTCTCAGCGAATACCTTACGAACCGCAGCGGTGAAGGCCAGACGGGAGTCAGAGTCGATGTTGATCTTGCAAACAGCAGACTTAGCGGCCTTGCGGAGTTGCTCCTCAGGAATACCCACTGCATCAGGCAGTTTGCCGCCGTACTGGTTGATCATATCTACATACTCTTGCGGAACAGAAGACGAGCCGTGGAGAACGATCGGGAAGCCCGGGAGCTGCTCCATGATAGCGTCGAGCACGTCGAATGCCAATGGAGGAGGAACGAGACGGCCGGTCTTCGGGTCACGGGTACATTGCTCCGGAGTGAACTTGTAAGCACCGTGCGAAGTACCAATAGAGATAGCGAGCGAGTCGCAGCCGGTACGGGTCGCAAAATCTACGACCTCTTCGGGTTTCGTATAATGGCTGACAGCCGACGATACTTCGTCTTCTACACCTGCCAATACGCCGAGCTCAGCTTCAACAGTTACATCATACTGATGAGCGTACTCAACGACTTTCTTGGTCAGAGCGATATTCTCTTCGTACGGAAGCGAAGAAGCATCGATCATGACGCTCGAGAAACCGAAGTCAACGCAACTCTTGCAGAGTTCGAAGCTGTCACCGTGGTCGAGGTGCAAGCAGATCTGCGGATGCTCCCAACCTAACTCTTTAGCGTACTCAACGGCACCTTGAGCCATGTAGCGCAGCAGCGTCTGGTTGGCGTAATTACGTGCGCCTTTCGATACTTGCAGGATAACCGGACTCTTGGTCTCAGCCGAAGCTTTGATGATAGCCTGCAGCTGTTCCATGTTGTTGAAGTTGAAAGCAGGGATAGCATAGCCACCCTTGATAGCTTTAGCAAACATCTCTCGAGTGTTCACCAAGCCTAATTCCTTGTAACTTACCATAGTTTTAAATTTTTGATTTATGATGTATGATTTGTGATTTATTTCTTTTTGGAGGCAACGATGAAGTAGGCAATCAAGGCTGCATAGGCTACTATACCCGTAACAGCTGCCCATCCGGAGGAAGCCCAGTCGGTGAGGAAACATTCTACGCCGGCAAACTTAATCACGGCAGCCACAACACCCATCAGAGCACCGCCGGCTATAAATCCGGAGGCAATCAAAGTGCCTTTCTCCTGATGTTTCTCGCCTACCAACCACGAGATAGCACCACCGACCAGCAGCGGTGTATTCAGACTGAGCGGGATAAACATACCTAAGGCAAAAGCCAAGACTGGCACACCCATAAAGTTGAGGATGAGTGCCAATACAGCTCCAGCCAGATACAACATCCACGGAGCACCCTGACCCGACATAAGCGGTTCGATAACTGCTGCCATCGCATTAGCCTGAGGAGCTACTAAGGCATTGTCGCCCACGAAGCCGTAGGTCTTATTGAGAATCATCATGACTCCGCCTACTGTAGCAGCGCTGACCAAGGTGCCTAAGAATTTCCAGGTCTCCTGTTTAGCGGGTGTAGTACCAATCCAATAACCTATCTTGAGGTCGGTAATAAATCCTCCTGCCATAGCCAAAGCGGTACATACAACACCACCGATGACCATAGCGCCCACCATACCACTCGAGCCTTTCATGCCGATAGCTACGAAGACTACCGAAGCGATAATAAGCGTCATCAGGGTCATTCCGCTGACAGGATTACTGCCGACGATAGCGATAGCATTAGCGGCCACCGTGGTGAAAAGGAAAGATATTACCGCTACTACGATGAACGCTACCAGTGCCTGCCAAAGATTATGCAGTACCCCTAACCAGAAGAACACTAAGGTGATGAGCAAAGCCGCCGCGATAGCGACAACCAGGAACTTCATGTTTAGGTCGCGCTCGGTACGTACTACGGCTGTCGCTACCTGTTTGCCCTTGCCGCCTAACTCTTTACCCGCCAGGCCTACGGCACTGCGGATGACACCCCAACTCTTAACGATACCAATCAGTCCGGCCATCGCGATAGCACCGATACCTATATTTCTGCCATATTGCGTGAAGAGCCATTGTGGGTCGGCACTCTCCATGCCGGGCACGATACCTAACATAGGCAGTAATACCCACCATACGAAGAACGAACCGGCACAGATAACGGCAGCATATTTCAATCCGATGATATACCCTAAACCTAAGACGGCTGCCGAGGTGTTGATACTGAAGACCAGCTTGAACTTAGCCGCCAAAGCTTCTCCCCAGCCGGTCATACGAGTAGTCAGACTCTCGGTCCATAAACCGAAGGTAGAGACGGCAAAGTCGTACAGACCACCTATAGCCGCAGCCCAGATAAGCGGCTTAGCCTGATTGCCACCTTGCTCACCCGACACCAGCACTTGCGTAGTGGCCGTCGCCTCCGGGAAAGGATATTCGCCGTGCTTGTCCTGCACAAAATATTTACGGAACGGGATAAGGAACAAGATGCCCAAACAGCCACCCAAGAGGGAGGACATAAATATCTGCATAAAGTTGACCGTGATATCGGGATATTTAGCCTGCAGGATATACAAGGCCGGCAAGGTAAAGATAGCCCCGGCAACAATAACACCCGATGAAGCACCTATACTCTGGATAATCACATTCTCGCCCAGCGCATTCTTGCGGCGCATAGCTGATGATAATCCTACTGCGATAATAGCGATAGGTATAGCTGCCTCAAATACCTGGCCTACTTTAAGACCCAGATACGCTGCTGCGGCCGAGAAGATAACAGCCATCAGCACACCCATCATGACACTATAGGGCGTCACTTCTGCAAACTGTTTCTCGGGACGAAGAATAGGAGTATATTTCTCGCCCGGCTTAAGAGGACGGGACGCATTTTCGGGTAGTTGAACGGTCAGATTTTCCTGTTCCATAGTACGTCTAATTTATTTCAACACGCAAAAGTACATCTTTTTTTGCATATATGCAAATAATTCGCACTTATTCTTGCTCATATCAGATATTTTTTGTAATTTTGCACCGCATTTATGGAATATTGTATACGACTCAGCAAGAATGTATTTTGATGAATTAGCTTTATCGGACGGCGTTTTGGATGCATTGTGGGATATGCATTTTGATGTGTGCACCCCTGTGCAGGAGCAGACCATTCCTGTTATCTTAGAAGGCCGTGATGTTATCTCCTGTGCTCAAACGGGAACGGGTAAGACGGCCGCTTATATATTACCCCTATTGACCAATCTGGCCTATGACGATCATGATCCGGATAAGTTGAATGCGTTGATTATGGCTCCTACTCGTGAACTGGCCCAACAGATTGATCAACAGATGGAGGGATTCGGTTTTTATGTGCCTTTCTCCAGTGTGCCGGTGTATGGAGGTAATGATTCCGGCGCATGGGGCACGCAGATTAAAGGACTGCAGTCGGGAGCGGATGTGGTGATTGCTACTCCCGGGCGGTTGCTCTCGCATATGAACATTTACGATATCGATTTCTCTGGTGTCAAATATTTTATCTTGGACGAGGCCGACCGTATGTTGGACATGGGATTTTACGACGACATCATGACCATCTACAAACGCCTGCCGCAGGACTGCCAAAAGATTATGTTCTCGGCAACGATGCCGCCGGATATCCGCCGTATGGCTAAAGCGATAATGCATGACCCTGTAGAGGTGCAGATAGCTATTTCGCGTCCGCCAGAGACGATTCTTCAGATGTGTGCCCGCTTGTATGAACCGCAGAAGCCCGGTTTTGTACAAGAGCGGTTGCAGGGGAAAGAGTTGAAGAAGGTGATAATCTTTGCCGGTAAGAAACAGAAAGTCAAAGACTTGACGCGCGTCTTGCGCGGTCTGCATATCGATGCTCGTGCCATGCACAGCGATTTGGAACAAAAAGAACGTGATACCGTGATGCTGGACTTCAGAAACGGCAAGGTGGAGGTATTAGTCGCTACAGACGTGGTAGCCCGCGGAATAGATGTGACCGATGTACCGTTGGTCATCAATTACGACGTGCCTCGAGATCCGGAGGATTATGTTCATCGTATCGGTCGTACAGCCAGAGCGGAGAACAGCGGTGAAGCTATCACCCTGGTCACACCGGACGATGCACGCTATTGGGCGCGCATTGAGCGATTTTTGAAAAAAGAGATAGAGATTGTGCCTCTACCCGAGAGCCTGGGCGAGGCGCCTACAGCTTCCTTATACGCCACTCATTCGGGTAAAGGTTGTTCAGGCGGTTCCCGACATTCTTCGCGAAACCGAGGGGGACGTTTTGGTAAGTCAAAAGGATCACACCCAAAGGCAAATCATCCGGCTCGATAGCTTCGGAACGAAGATACTGCAATGCTTTCTCGAGAGACAATTCATAGGTCGGGAAAGCATTTTTCTTGATGGCCTTCGATTGACTCAGACTATGCTGCGGCGATACACCGCGACCGCGTAACTCACCGATACCGAATCCGGTGGAGATACAGGTTAATATGTCGCCCAGACACTCGATGAGTTCTTTATGACGTTTGGGATAGGCAGTCATAAAACGATCCGACTGACGGATAGTCCAATCATCCGGGAAGGTGAGCCAATTGCGCATTTCCGATTCAAACTCTACAGGCAGCGATTTACGTTTGGGTTCGCGGATGCGGAAGGGTGCATAGGGCTCGTCATGCTTACGCAGAACTGCAATATAGAAACCCTCTCCGCGCACTTTATGCGGATAGAAGTGATAGCCAGGATAGCCTTCTACAATTCCCCATGACGGGTCGTAATGGAGAGGCAGGATATCGGCACCCAGACATTCGGCTGCCCAGCGCACATTATCTTCGTTTTCATCGGAATTAAACGTGCAGGTAGAGTAAATCAAAACACCTCCCGGTTTGAGGGCATCCCACACGTCCATCAAGATACTGCGTTGCCGTTCGGCACACATCTGTACGTTACGCAGACTCCATTCTTCGCGAGCCTGCTCATCCTTGCGGAACATCCCCTCGCCCGAGCAGGGAGCATCCACCAAGATGCAATCAAACAGATTGGCGGTACGCTCACCGAAGTCTGCCGGCTTATTGTGGGTGACTATGGTGTTTCCGTTACCCCATTTTTGCATATTCTCGCTGAGCACAAAGACCCGTTGACGCACTACTTCGTTGCTGAGCAGTAAGCCCTGTCGACCGATATATTCACTGATAAGTGTCGATTTGCCTCCCGGCGCAGCACAGAGGTCCAAGATGATACTGTCGGGCGATACATACTGCTCCAGCGCCTGCTGCACAAACATCGAACTGGCTTCCTGCACATAGTAACACCCGGCATGAAAGAGCGGATCCAATGTGAACTGCGGGCGTTCGCTCAGATAGTAACCGTCGATATGCCAAGGAACCTCATCCGTATCGCAATTGAAGGTCAGCACATCCAGTTTGGTATTCAGACGAATAGAGGTGACGGGCTCCGTCTCCAGTGCCCGAATCAGCATCTCGGCCTCGCTGCCCATTCGCTGACGCAAACTCTCTATAAAATCTACTGGTAACAAGATGACCTATTACTGCATTTTTACAAATTCGCTGCAAAGATACAAAATTTTTCGGATACATCCAAAAAAAACTTTGATATCTCATTTTTTTTCTGTACCTTTGCAGCCGATTCTCGTAAAAGAGACGATAATACATGAAAAAGTCGGTTGTTATATTAGCTATAGAATCCAGTTGTGACGACACCTCGGCTGCGGTGTTGAAGGACGGCGTTATTTTGAGTAATGTCATTGCCTCGCAAAAGGTGCATGAAGAGTTTGGCGGCGTTGTACCCGAGTTGGCTTCGCGAGCGCATCAACAAAATATCGTACCCGTGGTGGATACGGCGTTGTGTCGTGCGGGAGTAGATAAGTCCGAGTTGTCGGCTATCGCTTTTACGCGCGGTCCGGGCTTGCTGGGCAGTCTATTGGTGGGCACCTCGTTTGCCAAAGGATTGGCGATGGCCTTACATATCCCGTTAGTGGAAGTTAACCACCTGCAAGGACATATTATGGCGCATTTTGTGCGCACAGCCGAGAATGCCGATACCGCGCTGCCGCAGTTGCCGCTGATGTGCTTGCTGGTCAGCGGAGGTAACAGTCAGTTGGTGCGAGTAACTTCAGCTCCCAAGGGCAAGCACTTGCCGCAAATGGAGATTGTCGGTCAGACGATAGATGATGCCGCCGGTGAGGCTTTTGATAAGTGCGCAAAGGTCCTGGGACTGCCTTATCCTGGTGGCCCGTGGATAGATAAGTTAGCCAAAGAGGGTAATCCTGCTATTTATCCTTTAGCCAAACCCAACATTCCGGGCTATGACTATTCGTTCTCGGGATTGAAGACCTCTTTCCTTTATACTCTGCGTGACATGATGCGCGCGAGAGGAGTGGAGACGGTGGAGGCCTTAGCCGAACAGGTGCCGCATCTTCAAGAAGACCTCTGCGCCGCGCTGCAGACCACTATCATCGATATCCTGCTTACCAAACTCAAGCGTGCTACACGGGAAGCTGGTATCACGCGTATCGCGGTAGCCGGCGGTGTGAGTGCCAATAGCGGCTTACGACAGGCTATGAACGACTTGGGCACCAAGATGCACTGGGAAGTGTTTATCCCGCCGTTCTCATTTACTACCGACAATGCAGCTATGATAGCGCAAGCCGGCTATTATAAGTTCTTGGATGGTGAGTTTTGTGCCTTAGACGAGGTACCGTATGCTAAGACTAAGATATGAGTTCTTCCTTCTGGCATAAGATAACTAAAACTATAGCTCCGTATCGCGACATCTTAGTGTTCGTAGTGGTTTTGCTGGTCAGTGACGGATTATGGAAACTGACCTGCGCACGGTATGAGCATTCGTTTCTATGGCCGACGGATGAGTTGGCATCGATGGTATATGCTATCGTCAGCAGTTTGCGCGAAGGAGTATCCCTACTGGATAGTCATCGTATAGTCTTTGCTTCCGGTACGGGTACAACGATTATATGGGGATGCACCGCTATCAAACAAGCGTGGATTTGGCTATGTCTGATAGCTTTTGCACGCGGACCATGGAAGCATAAGTTATGGTATATTCCTGCAGGATGGGTACTGATTATGCTCATCAATATCGTGCGTATCAGTGCTATTGCCCTAATTGTAGAACATCATCCCGAGCAATTCGACCTATGGCACACCTATATCTTTAAATACCTGTTTTACGGTCTGATGTTTTTGATGTGGGCTGGTTGGTCACTTGCAGTCGGCGGAAGCGATCGAGAATCCAAGTAACTATACTCCACGTCTTGCTGGCCTGCGGTATATCGGTCAGGAAGGCATCCATGTCCGTACCGCCGGTCTGTTGTGCAGGATAGAGCAAGAGCCAGGAGCACTGGTCATAGAAGCGCTCTAAGATAGAAGGTATCTGCGCAAAGAGCGGGTCATAACTGGGAGTCGCTTTACGCGAAGTCCATAGCACGAGCATATCGTTATGTCGCAAGTCTTTTTTCACACTCATCACATCGGCCCAGTCTTCCATTTCCTTAAAGCGAGCCGAGAGTACCTGACCTTCGTAATTGCATAGGCGTTGCAATATTTTTTTTGTGTCGCTGTTGGTATAGAAGATGACGCTGATGCCGTACTCGTTGGCCAGTCGGCGCAGCGAGGTGAAGCAAGATAGGAAGTGTGGTTCTTTCTCGGCATAACGAGGCACTGCCACCCGCATGCGCGAGACAGTATTGAGTGGTTGTCGTTCGCAATAGACGGCAGTAAGGCGTGTCTCACGTTCTACACGTTCGGCCAATTCGGTCCACGAATGCCAATCGCGTATCAGGCATATCTCACCTTTCTCCAACGCAACATCCGTTGGTTCGGATAAGTCATTCTCGGCCTGCAGGGCCAACTGTTTGGCCGCGTGTTCGGTAACAAAAGAGGCGGTAGAACACAAGATAAGAATCATCAGTACGGCAGCATTCAGTATGGCTTGATCCAATATACCTTCGTGGTATCCGATAATAGCAATAGCCAGTGTCCCGGCAGCTGTAGCGTGCGTGAGACCAAAGACCATCTGGCGCTCCATATTCTTCAATTGCATCTGGTGGCGCAATAGCCACGAGGCTATCCATTTGCCGGCCAACTTACTGATGACTAACAAGACGGTTAATAGGATGACCCAACTGTCGGCATAGAAGAGTCTGAAGTTGATTAGCATGCCCACACCTAACAGGAAGACGGGCACGAACAGGGTGTTGCCCACAAAGGTGATACGTCGCATCAACTCGGAGCGTCCGGGGAGTAATCTATTTAACGCCACACCGCAGAGGAAGGCTCCTAAGATGCCATCCAGTCCGGCCCATTCGCTCAAGAATGCCGACACAGCTATAGCACACAGCACCAACAGAAAATGGGCGACCACATCGCTCTTGCGTTTCATAAATGAGCGTACGCCCAGCGGTATCAATCCTAAGACGACACCTACCATCACTACTATCTTACCGCCTATCCACCATAGGCTGACACCGTCAGCGGTGACGGCATTACGCACCATCGCCAAAACCAACAGCGACAGACAGGTAGCCATCATCGTAGCGCCTACTGTCACTCCGACGGCGCGATTCTTATGTAATCCGTAACGACTGACAATGGGATAGGTCATCAGCGTATGCGACCCCAACATAGCTCCTACCAATAGAGCCGCACCCAACGATAGGCATAAGGCATAATGGCCTATCAGCACGCCGGCCGCGAAGGGGATGAGGAAGGTCTCCAAGCCAAAGAAGATAGTATGTACATGTTGTCGTTTGACTTCCCATAAGTCGATCTCGGCACCCGATTGGAACATGATATATAAGATGCCTAAGCGCCCGAGTAGGTCTAACGAATCCGCCTTGCTAATCCATCCCAGGCCATAAGGACCCAGGCACATGCCGACCAACAGGAATCCCACAATAGCCGGAATGTGCAACTTGCGGCACAACATAGGAACCGACAGGATGGTGATGAGGATGATGACTAAGGAGAAGAGCATACTATATATATTGACCGGTTAAACTATTGGTACATTGCCGAATCTGCTCCGGTGTGCCCGTGGCTACCACTTGTCCGCCACAGCGTCCGCCCTCGGGTCCCATATCGATGATATAGTCGGCTTCGCGGATGACATCGGGATTGTGCTCGATGATGATGACCGTGTTCCCCTTGTCAACCAATTGCCGCAGCACGCCCATCAGCACGCGGATATCTTCGAAATGGAGTCCGGTGGTCGGTTCATCAAGGATATAGACGGTACGTCCTGTTGCAGGGCGAGCCAATTCGGTAGCCAACTTCATGCGTTGACTCTCACCGCCCGAAAGTGTTGTAGAGGCCTGACCGAGTTTGATGTATCCCAGTCCGACATCTTGTATGGTCTTAATCTTCTTGAGGATATGCGGTTGTGCCTCAAAGAACTCGACGGCCTGGTTGACGGTCATATCCAATACATCGAAGATATTCTTACCTTTGAATCGCACTTCCAATGTCTCTTTAGTGTAGCGTTGTCCTCCACAGGCCTCACAGGGCACGTACACGTCCGGCAGAAAATGCATCTGTATGGTCTTGTAACCGTTGCCGGAACACTCTTCGCATCGTCCACCTTTGGTATTAAAACTGAACCGACCTGCGTTCCACGAACGGATACGCGACTCCGGCAGTTGGGCAAAGAGGGTACGTATGTCGGTGAAGACATTAGTATAGGTGGCAGGATTGCTGCGTGGTGTACGACCGATAGGCGACTGATCGACGCAGATGACTTTGTCGATATGTTTGGTAAAGTCCTCTGCACCGTCTATCTCGGGTCCTTCGACGGCTATACTGTCGTAAGGCAGGGGCTTGGTCAGTGAGCGATAGAAGCGTTGACTGAGGATAGGATAGAGTGTCTGGTTGATAAGTGTTGACTTACCGCTGCCGCTCACTCCCGTCACGCAAATCATCGTTCCCAAGGGGAAGCGTACGTCGATGCCCTTTAGGTTATTGCCTCGACAGCCGCGCAAGACCAGCCATTGCTGTATAGCTTTGATATCTATCTGAGGGCGTTGCGTTGCCGGTGTTTTCTCGCCGCGCAAGTATTGGGCGGTGAGCGTATCCGCTTGTAGCAGTTGTGCCGGTGTGCCGCTGAAGACGACCTCTCCACCTAAGCGTCCTGCACGCGGACCGATATCGACGATGTAATCTGCCTGCCGCATCATCTGTTCGTCGTGCTCGACTACGATGACCGAGTTGCCCATGTCGCGAAGTTGGACCAACGAATCGATAAGGCGTTGGTTGTCGCGTTGATGCAGACCGATGCTAGGTTCGTCTAATATATAGAGTACATTAACCAGACGTGAGCCAATCTGCGTAGCCAGTCGGATGCGCTGACTCTCACCGCCGGATAAGCTATCGGCGGGACGTGAGAGGCTGAGGTAACTCAGTCCGACGGACAGCATAAACTGAATGCGGGAGCATATTTCTTTGACCACCGGTTCGGCGATGGCAAACTGTTTATCGGAGAGTAAATGATCGGCATTATTTACCAGATGCGTCTGCAGGAATCCCTGTAAGTCGCTGAGATCCATCTCACTCATCTGAGCGATATTTTTGCCTGCTATCTGATAGCTGAGTGCTTCGCGATTGAGGCGGTGTCCCTGGCATTCGGGACAGGTTATCCATTCTTCTTCCGTCTCCTCATCCTCGTCGCGTTGGGTATATTCGACCATTCGACGGAACCAGTCGGCCTCATCGTGTACGATATCGTCCAATTCGGCATCTTTTGTATCCTCCGCCTCATTAGCGCGAATGCGTCCGAGTCCTTTACAGCGCGGGCACCAACCGGATGGAGAGTTAAAGGAGAAAGTATGCGGTGCCGGTTCTTGATAACTCAATCCGGTCTGCGGATCCATCAGGTGAAGCGAGAAATAACGTTCGCGCGTAGCATCATCATGGTCACACACCATCATCACGCCGTCCCCCATCGTCATAGCCTTGTCGACCGACTGTCGCAAGCGCCTAATGTCTATGTCCGTGGATTCGGCGTGCAGCTCCGGCAATTTCATTCGGTCTATCACCACTTCAATAAAGTGATTGGTATAGCGGTCGACCTTCATCTCCTGCACCAGTTCGCGTACCTCGCCGTCTATGCGCACGTGGATGTATCCTTTCTTTCGCACGGAGTCGAATAACTCGCGGTAATGTCCTTTGCGTCCGCGCACTACGGGAGCCAATAACATTATCTTGCGGCCGGCGTAATCGCGTTGTATGAGGGAGACTATCTGCTCGGTTGTCATCTGCACCATTTTCTCGCCTGTAGCATAGCTGTAGGCTTCACCTGCTCGCGCAAAGAGCAGACGCAAATAGTCATACACTTCCGTTACGGTGCCTACTGTAGAACGCGGATTGCGGCCGGTAGTCTTTTGGTCAATGGAGATGACGGGACTCAATCCGGATATCTTGTCTACATCCGGTCGTTGGATGTTACCTATGTAACCGCGTGCGTAAGACGAAAAGGTGTCGATATAGCGTCGCTGTCCTTCGGCAAAGATAGTGTCGAAAGCCAACGAGGACTTGCCGCTACCGCTTAAACCGGTAAAGACAGTCAACCGTTGCCGAGGTATCGACACCGATATATTTTTCAGGTTATGCACGCGCGCACCTATGACTTCTATTTGCGACGACTCGTCCTTCATAGTCTCCGAAGAGTTCAATTTGGGTGCAAAGTTACGAAAAAATTCTCATATACGCAAATTTATTTGCAAAATCGTGTTGACAGATTGAAAAGTTGCCCATGTTGATAACTTTTTTATTCAACCGATAAGGACACGGATGCGTAAAAATCAATATTCTTATTATGAGCATCTTGTAATTTTAGTTATCTCTGACATTACGAAAATGTTGAAAACTTTTGTCCTCAAAATATTTGCACAAGCCAATAAAATGTAGTACCTTTGCATTCCCATTTCGTTCGCGCGTTGTGGGATCTTAGACGAGAAAAATACTCTTTTATTATGGAAACATATATTATCAAACGTGATGGTAATCGCGAGGTGTTTACCATCGACAAAATCAAAAACGCCATCTCCAAATCCTTTTTGGCAGTAGGTGCGTTTGCAACCGATGATGCGATGACGGGTATCTTGTCTCGTCTGCGTATTCATAGTGGAATCAGTGTGGAGGAAATCCAGAACCAGGTAGAGGTAGCTTTGATGGCTGAGGGTTATTATCGTGTGGCTAAAGCTTACATGCTCTATCGTCAGGGACACACGGAGGATCGTGAGACCCAAGCTCGTCTGGAGTTTCTGATGAGTTATGTTCAGGCATCCAATGCTGCCGAGGGATCTAAGTTCGATGCTAATGCTAACGTAGAGCATAAGAATATCGCCACCCTCATCGGCGAGTTGCCCAAGAAAGGCTTTATCCGTCTCAACCGTCGTCTGCTGACCGAGCGTATCAAGACGATGTTCGGCAAGGAGTTAGCCGATAAGTATATCAGCTTGCTCAACCAACACTTCATCTACAAGAACGACGAGACCAGCTTGGCCAACTACTGTGCTTCTATTACCATGTACCCCTGGCTTATCGGTGGTACCAAGGCTATCGGTGGTAATGCAGTTGCTCCGACTAACCTGAAGGCTTACTGCGGTGGATTTATCAACATGGTATTCATGGTATCGTCGATGTTGTCGGGGGCTTGCGCTACGCCGGAGTTCCTGATGTACATGAACTATTTTATCGGTAAAGAATACGGTACCGACTATTGGAAACGTGCCGATGAAATCGTGGATTTAAGCTTGCGCAAGCGCAATATCGACAAGGTCATCACCGACTGCTTCCAACAGGTTGTTTACAGTATCAACCAGCCCAGCGGTGCGCGTAACTACCAGTCGGTATTCTGGAATATCAGTTACTACGACCGTTACTATTTCGAGTCACTGTTTGGTAACTTCTACTTCCCTGATGGCAGCAAACCCGACTGGGACGGTCTGAACTGGTTGCAGAAGCGTTTCATGCGTTGGTTTAATGAGGAGCGCACCCGTTGCGTGCTTACCTTCCCAGTAGAGACAATGGCTCTGTTGGCTGACAATGGTGATATCAAGGATAAGGAATATGCCGATTTCACCGCTGAAATGTACGCTGCCGGTCACTCGTTCTTTACGTATGTAAGCGACAACGCCGACTCGCTCTCGTCCTGCTGCCGTCTGCGTAACGAGATTACGGACAACGGTTTCAGTTATACCTTAGGAGCTGGTGGTGTATCGACAGGATCTAAGTCGGTATTGACCATCAACCTCAACCGCGCCATCCAATATGCGGTTCGCAACAATATACCCTATCAGGCATATATAGAGGAGATTGTTGACCTGATGCACAAAGTACAATTAGCGTACAACGAGAACCTCAAGGAGTTGGAATCCAAAGGTATGCTTCCGCTCTTTGATGCCGGCTATATCAATATCGCTCGTCAGTACTTGACCATCGGTGTAAACGGTTTGGTAGAGGCAGCCGAGTTCTTGGGACTTAGCATTACCGACAATCCCGATTATGCTCACTTTGTACAGGAAGTACTCGGTATTATTGAGAAACTCAACAAGCAGTACCGCAGCAAAGAGGTGATGTTCAACTGCGAGATGATTCCGGCCGAGAATGTAGGTGTTAAACACGCTAAGTGGGACCGTGAGGACGGCTATGTTGTTCCGCGCGACTGCTATAACAGCTATTTCTACCGCGTAGAAGACACCTCGCTCAACGTGCTGGATAAGTTCCGTCTGCACGGACGTCGGTATATAGAGCACCTGACCGGTGGTAGTGCGCTGCACTGCAACCTGGATGAGCACTTGAGTCAGGCGCAGTATCGTCAGTTGCTCCGCGTAGCAGCACAAGAGGGATGCAACTATTTCACCTTCAACATCCCCAATACCGTCTGCAACGAATGCGGACATATTGACAAACGTTACCTCAAGGAGTGCCCGAAATGCGGTTCGAAGAATGTTGACTACCTCACCCGCGTGATTGGTTATATGAAGCGCGTGAGCAACTTCTCCGAGGCTCGTCAGCGTGAGGCCGCACAGCGTTACTACGCTACAGCCGACCGCGCCCCGCAGTGCTAATGATGAAAGTGGCATCGTTTGATATTGTCTTCCAGGAAGTGCCTGATGAGGTCACCCTGGCTCTCAATATCTCGGGTTGTCCGAATCGCTGCCCGGGATGCCACAGTCCGCACCTAAGAGAAGATATAGGTGAATTAATGACCGAGGAGTTGATAGATGCGCTCCTCGGTCGTTATGCTTCTGCTACATGTGTGGCGTTTATGGGTGGTGACCAAGACCCGGCGGAAGTGCTCGGCTGGGCACGTTTTATCCATTTACGTCACCTGAAGACGGCCTGGTACAGCGGACGGCAACAATTGCCGAAAAATATCGATGAATCCGATGTTTTGGATGCACTCGACTATCTCAAACTCGGGCCATACGACCAGTCCAAGGGTGGGCTGAAGAGTCCTACTACCAATCAACGCTTCTATCGCCGTCAGGCTGATGGCTGGGAAGATATTACTTATCGTTTTCAATCGCATCCGTTATGAAAAACATCGTTGTCTTTACCGGCGCAGGAGTGAGTGCCGAGAGTGGTCTGGGGACGTTTCGTGACTCGGACGGGTTATGGGAGAAATACCGCATTGAAGATGTGTGCACGCATGAGGCGTGGTTGCGCAATCCGCAGTTGTGCGTAGACTTCTATAACGCGCGTCGTCGCGATACTTTAGCGGCAAAGCCCAATGCGGCGCATATAGCAATTGCTAAACTGCAACAGGCTATTCCCGGTACGCGTATCATCACCCAAAATATCGATGATTTGCATGAACGCGCCGGATCGACGGATGTTGTACATCTGCACGGCGAGATACGCAAGCTCCGTTCCGAAGATGACGAACTGCTGACCTACGACTTGGACGGTTGGGAGCAACACTATGGTGAGCGCCATCCAAAGGATGGTGCATTACTGCGACCGTATATTGTCTTCTTTGGCGAAGGTGTACCCTATTTCTCGACTGCTTGCGATATCGCTTCTCATGCCGATATACTCGTAGTGGTAGGTACGAGTTTGAATGTCTATCCGGCCGCCAGTCTGCTGCATTATGCGCCAGACACGGCTAAGATTTACCTCGTTGACCCGGGTATGCCGGAGATGGGCCCTTACCGCTCGCGTATAGAACATATCCGTCAGAAAGCTACAGTGGGCGTGCCCAAATTAGTGGACCGCCTGATTAAAGATTTACAGACAACATGAAGCAGTATAAGGCTGTATTTTTAGATTGGGACGATACGATAGGTGATTGGCGTACGGCGGAACATAAGGCGCTGGCGGACATCTATGAGGCCTACCGGTTGAAGGATTTGTATGCTACGTTTGAGGACTACTTGAACGCGTACAAGCCCAATAATATAGCGTTGTGGTGTCAATACGAGCAAGGTGAGGTGACCCGAGAACAGCTGCACTTGCAGCGATTTCTTTACCCGTTGGAGGTGGACGTGATTGGCGATTCTCGATTAGGGATGAGGGAGGAAAGATTGATAGCGTTGGCGCAAGAGATGGGTGCAGATTTCTTGCGACTGACTAATAAGTATTTCTGTCTGCTTCCGGATGCAGAGCAGGTCGTGCGTTATTTGGCATCCCGATATCCCCTGACCATCCTGAGCAACGGTTTCAAAGAGGCTCAGCACTACAAATTTGAGCATTCAGGCTTAGCAAAATATTTCGCTCATACGCTCATCAGCGAGGAGGTGGGGAGTAATAAGCCGCAGCCGGAGATTTTCCGTGTAGCCTTAGAACGCAATGGAATCTTGGCTGCGGATGCGGTAATGGTGGGCGATAATTACTCGTCCGATATAGCCGGTGCTAAGGCGGCAGGCATTGACCAGATTTGGATTAGGGATTCTCGATTAGGGATGAGGGATGAGGAGATGACGGCAACTTATATTGTGCCGCGGTTGACGGATGTAATAGACATTCTATAATGCTATAACGTAAATAGAGGTAGATAATCCCGTGATGGTGTTGTCAATGGTCTAGGATTGTCTCGTAGTTGCCTCGTAGTTGCCTCGTAGTGGAGTCGGGAATGATTATGTGGGTAAAATGAGTATGAATTATTCCGCGGCAGGAGGAATAGTAATTACTGGTAAAATGGAATTGTATAGTCTATCTGGAACCCTGTTATGTACCTTAATCGCGGATAGAGTGAAAGGAATTGCTGCTCCGAATCAAAATGTAAGATTTCAAAATGCAATGATAGAATTGTGGCTAAATTAGTAAAAAGTTCCGCATAAATTTTGGATATGTGGGACTTTTTTTGTACCTTTGCGGCGGAAACGACGCAAACGACAAGACAATGAGTAAACACATCATCCTCGCTTTAGCTGTACTATCGTTGGTGGCTTGTTCTAACAAGCAGCAGGAGAGTTATGTTCATATCAGAGATATGGCGATAGCGGATATCTTTTATGTCTGTTCGACGGAGACCTCCGATTGGGTCAATGAGCAGGGCGATACCATTCATTTTGCGGATATGACCAGGGCGGAACATCGTGCTGCCTTGTACAGCGAGATACATGGAGTGGATTCGCTCGTCTGTCCGGAGAATTGCAATTACTACGCACCCTATTACAATCAAGCGACGATAGAAGGACTACTGCGCGATACGGCGCTCTTTGTCGCACGTTGTGCTAAGGCATCGGAGGAGATAATACCGGCTTTTGACGATTACCTGCAGCATGAGAATAACGGTCGTCCGTTTGTGCTGATGGGTTACTCGCAAGGCGGATATGCGGTGGTGGAACTGCTCAAACATCTAAACACCGAACAAGCGTCGCGTATGGTGGCAGCCTATATAATCGGTTATCAGGTGACGGAAGAAGACTTGCGCTGCCCGTATATCCGTTCGGCACAAGGTGCTACCGATATAGGTGTGACGATTTGTTATAACTCGGTAGCTTCGACGGATGCAGAGATTGCTATTCTGAGTGGCCAAACGGCCATAGGTATCAATCCTGTCAACTGGTGCACGGATGCTACACCGGCGAGTTATATGTTCGACTACGGAGGTGCAAACGATTCGCTCACAGCGACATTGGATACCCTCAAACACTTGACCGTCATTGAGGGCTACGAAGGTGCTTGTCCGAAGTTACCTTTTGTGGGGAAAGAGGGCAATTACCATTGTCTGGAGATACCGCTTTACTATCGCTCGCTGAAGGACAATATAGCCCAACGGGTTAGGATGTATTATAAAGAGATAGGCGCAGATATAGAAAAGAAATATTGAAGGAAATAGTTGATGAAACAGCAACTGGTCTATATTGTTTTAATCTATCTGGCGGTCATCAATATCGTGACGTTCTTCTTGTACGGCATCGATAAGTGGAAAGCCAAACGAACCAAATGGCGAGTGCCGGAATCGACATTGCTATGGTGGGCTGCTTTTGGAGGCAGTATAGGTGCGCTATTGGGAATGAAAATATGGCATCATAAGACCTTGCATAAGAAATTCAAATATGGTGTCCCGGCTATCCTGATAGGGCAGCTAGCGTTAATAGGCATGATAATTTATATAGTAAACAAGCAAATAATATGAACGGCAATTTTAAGTACCACAACCCCACGAAATTGTGAGCGTGTGTTACTCAACTACGGAAGCGGTAGCGTCAAACGTAACGGTATCTACGATGAGGTCGTGGCTATTCTGCGTGAGGGCGGTAAGACGATCATCGAAAATTCCGATGTGATGTCCAACACCCATTTCAGTATGCGTTCCCTTCCTTCCGGCGTCTATATGGTCTATGTCGTCGGCTACAAAGGCGTCGCCTGCAAAGTAGTCAAGAACTAAACTGCAAACTGAACTAAAACGGAACCAAATAACAAAAATTCCAAAGAAAATGGCATACAAATTTGCGTATGACATTTTTTTTGTGTAACTTTGCAGCCAAAAGTTGCAAAGAGTTAGTTATATGGACTTTAAAATACTGAATTTCACTATCTTTTGCGTCAATAACGTAGCATCGTTTTTGAACAAGAGTGCAAAAGACGTTTATCACGCTATGCAGAATGCAGGTATGATAGACGGTTATATTGTGCCTTGCTACGATGTACTGCATAGTTTTTCCAAGGAATATATAGTGGATGATTTAGTATCCCTCATGCAGCAGAAAGGAGTCAAACTATGATTCTTTATCACACGTCCTATACGGAAATTCCTCACCCGGACTTGCTACATTCTCGTCCTCGTCTCGATTTCGGAGTGGGCTTTTACCTTACTCCTTTGCGTGCGCAGGCAGAGCGCTATGGCGAGCGTTTTATCAGACGCGGGCAGAAGGCTATTATGAATATCTATGAGTTCGAGGAATGCCCGGGATGTACCCGCAAAGTCTTTTCTGCCTATGATGGTGAGTGGCTGGATTATATAACCGCTTGCCGAAAAGGTCTGCCGCACGAGCAGTATGATATTATTGAGGGTGGTATTGCCGACGATCAGGTGTTCGACACGATAGATCTCTATTTCACAGGCATTTATACGCGAGAGCAAGCTTTAGGCGAATTGCGTGAGAAAAAGCCGAATCATCAGATATGTATTACTTCGCAAGTTGTATTGGATAAATATCTTCATTTTAAATCATCCCAAAGACTTTAACCATGCAGGCTAATCCAACCATATTACAACGCAAATATGCCCGAATCGTGAAGTTATTTGCCGATCAGGCGGGACTTTCCTACGAAGAGGCATTGGGTAAGTTCTACGACTCCACGACGTATGACCTCATCAGCAACGGAGTTGCGGACATGCATTGTTTTAGTGACGAATATCTCGCCGATGAACTATTATTAGAATTCGGCTACAAGAAATAAAATCTCGTCCCCTCTCCGAGACGTAAAAGAGGGAGCAATGTATCTGCCAAACTTGACCGATTAAAAACAACATTAAACAACATTACCGCCGATGACAAAGGCTAATATACAACCGGATCAACCCATTAGTGAGCAGTTCGTGGCTGAGATACGCCAGATTATCCGGCAAGCGCAGCAGAACGCAGTACGCAGTGTGGATTTCTGCCGTGTGCAGATGTATTGGAATCTGGGCAAACGAATCCTTGAAGAAGAACAGCAAGGCAAGGCGCGTGCCGAGTATGGATCGTATTTGATTAAGAACCTCGCACAACGCATTGAACCGGAATATGGCAGTGGTTTTGGAGAACGACAACTCAAATTCTGCCGGCAGTTTTATCGCGAATATCCAATTGTGAACACACTGCGTTCCCAATTAAACTGGAGCCAATATCGTTCGCTCATTCAGATACCGGATCATGACAAACGCGAGTACTACGAACTGGAGGCGGTGAACAATGCATGGACGGGACGTGAACTGCAACGGCAGATTGATTCCATGCTGTATGAGCGGCTGTTGATGAGTAATGACAAAGAGGCGGTACTCGCCGTAGCACGTAAGGAACGTATTCCGGAGACTCCGCAGGAAATTATCAAGCAACCAACCGTGTTGGAGTTCCTCGGGCTAAAACGCGAAGCGGCATACTATGAGAAAGACTTGGAGCAAGCAATCATCACTCATATAGCTGATTTTATGCTTGAGTTTGGCAAGGGCTTCTCGTTTGTGGCACGTCAGAAACGTATTTTATTAGAAGACGACGAATTCTTTGCTGATTTGGTATTCTATAACCGTCTATTGCGTTGCTTTGTGGTGGTAGAATTGAAAACAGGCGAACTGACGCACCAAGACTTAGGACAGTTACAAATGTACGTCAATTATTACGATCGCAACGAGAAACTGCCTGAAGAGAATCCAACAATCGGCATACTGCTTTGCACGCGCAAGAACGAAACGCTTGTGCGCACGACGCTGCCGCAGGACAATAAGACCATCCTTGCTTCGGAATACCAACTCTATCTACCGACGGAGGAACAACTGATTAAAGAAATAGACGAAGTAAAAGCTCAGATTCAAAGCGACAAAGAAGAACTATAACCTAATTACGAACGCACCGCGTTCGCAATCCAGATACCGTCCCCTCTCTAAGACGTTAAACCCGGAGCAATGTATCGGCCAAGCTTTACCGATCAAAACAAAACTAAACAAAAACAATATTACTGCCTATGGCATAAAACAACAGACAAACAACATACATAAATAATAGCGTCAATAAGCCCAACTTGATTACTTGAAACCCTAGACAAGTTTACAAGAATCATTAATACTTCAAGTACGGTTTATGCACGCTCACGTATTAGCGTGAGTTTTCTGTGCGTAAGTTTGAAGTATTAAGGTAAGTCTAGGACCTCAAGTAATCAAATGAAGCGAACGAAAGCGCACGCTTTTTATATGTATATACCCTCGAGATTATCCCGACATAGTACCGATCCGATTCTCTCTCGTTAGTGTCTCGCCAGTCTGATTTGGACAAATATAGGAGTCAAAAATAAATGGAGAATGCCGAAAATCCATAAGTGAGTAGGCAAAACTAAAACAATTTAATACTATGGAAACAAAAGTATTTAAAATTTCTAACTTAGTAACAGAGGAATATAACAAAACGCCTTTTCAGTATGAGCATGCTCTACAGGAATACATTCTCCTCCGACCTAAATTATTAAGGTTATCCAATCAATTATATGAGCCAGAGATTACTTTCAGCGAAAAAAAGACCTCAAAGTATCGTTATGATTTAGTGGTTAATTACAATGATGCCGATGTAACTGCAATTGTAGAACTTAAACGAGATAAAATAGATGATAAATCCGTTGAACAAATTGAAGGTTATCTCACAGATGAAACGATATTAAAACCTGAGATAGGGATATTAGTCGGCATATCAATATCAGAAAGTGCTCAAACTAAAGTGCAAGCATCAAAAAATTTGTATGCAATAATATTAGATCGCTTTGATTTGCATGAACATGAAATAGTTTCGACAATTATATACTCTCCGTTAGTAGTAAAGAATCGAGATAAAACAAAATATATCTTACACAATCTGCAAGGTCAAGTTATACCAGGATTAGGGAAAGGAAGATTAATGTATGAAATCATCAAGTCGTACATTAAGATGTTCCCAGAAAGAACGTTACAAGAACTAAAAGACATTTTTCCGGATAAACTTGCGGGCAGAGGAACAAGATCTAATATGCCAATAATTCATCTAAATGACTTTAATGTCGAAGATAGTCTGCGCGGTCGATATTTCAAAGAATCATTAAATTGTAATGGAGAGGAAATTCTTATTTGCAATCAGTGGGGTATTGGCAATATTGATTTAATGATAAAAATGGCCAAAAATCTTGGCATGAAGATATATTCAAGTAATAACTACTAATAAATTACAATTTATGAAGACAAAACTTTTCACCCTATTGCTCGCTGTAGCAGCAAGCGTAGGAACCATGTTCGCCTCTACTAAAATCGGCGATTTGTATTACAACCTCGATGCCACTAACCAAACGGCTGAAGTTACGAGGCAAAATAGTGGCGAGTACTCCGGTGACATTGTTATTCCCTCCTCTGTAACCTTCAATTCTGTGACCTACAGCGTCACAAGCATTGGTGGCTATGCTTTCTGGGTGTGCACCGGTTTGACCTCTATTACCATTCCCAATAGCGTCACAAGCATTGGAGAGTATGCTTTTAGAAGTTGCATCGGTTTGACCTTTGTAACGATTCCCAATAGCGTCACAAGCATTGGAAATTATGCTTTCTATGATTGCCGCGGTTTGATCTCCATTGAGATTCCCAATAGCGTCACAAGCATTGGAAATTATGCTTTCGATAATGTTCCTAATATTGTTTATAATGGCACTGCGACTGGATCTCCATGGGGCGCAAGAAGTATAAATGGTTTTGTAGATGGATATTGTGTATATAGTGATGAAACGGAGACCACTTTAATTGCCTGCTCAGCCGCAACAAAAGGAAAGATTACCATTCCTAGTAGCGTCACCAGCATTGGAGGGGGGGCTTTCTCTGGTTGCAGCGGTTTGACCTCTATTGAAATTCCTAATAGCGTCACAAGCATTGGAAATTCTGCTTTCGGGTTATGCATCGGTTTGACCTCTGTAACGATTCCCAATAGCGTCACAAGCATTGGAAATTATGCTTTCATTTATTGCACCGGTTTGACCTCTGTGACCATTGAAGCAGATACTCCACCAACTATAGGAATTTATTGTTTCTATTCTGAAGATAATAATAGAAAATACTCCCCCCTGAACATATCAATATATGTGCCCTGTGGTTCGTTAGATACATACAAAACCGCAGAAGGATGGTCGGATTATGCGTCTAGAATAAAATATACTCCATTACCGTACAAAATATCCACTCAAGCAGAAAATGGCGGTGTGGCTACAACTGATGTCGCAACTTTAACTATATGCGAACCATTTGTAACTTGCACCGCGACTCCCGATTACGGCTATCATTTCACACAATGGAGCGATGGTTTGAAAGACAACCCACGTATCGCGCAGATTACTCAAGACACCACCTTTACGGCAGAGTTTGCGTATGACCGCGTAGGTACGTGCGGAAAAGACTTGGCACTTACATGGTCGTATGACCACAGTACAAAGGTACTGACCATCGGCAATGCCGGTGAGTTTACCGAAAATATGCGATTTGGTGTAGAAGCTCCGACAGAGATGCGCGAACTCGTTGTCGGTAATAATGTCACGGCTATCGGCGCAAACGCTTTTGCCAACATCAGCACGTTGAAGAAAGTGACCATCGGCGAGTCAGTGAAGACCATCGGCGAGCAAGCGTTCTTTAACTGCGTGAACCTCGAGACAATCTTCAACTACCGCCCGACACCGACGAATGCCTATAGTACTGCCTTTGACGGAGTGGATAAGTTTGAATGCAAACTGTACGTTCTGACCGGTTCGATTGATATGTACAAAGCTGCTGCCGTTTGGAGAGATTTCTACTATACGTACGCCATCGGAGCCGAAGAAACTACCGTGACTACGAATGATGTAACGGTAGAACCGCAGGACAATGCTGCGACAGTTACATGGCCGACAAGCAACAATGCCGCCACTTATACCATCCAAATTACCAAAGATGGTGTAGTCTTCTGTACGTTGATCTTCAATGCTAATGGTCAGTTGACAGGTATTGCTTTTGCGCCTTCTCGCGAAGGTTCTCACCATGCTCCGGCAGCCATTATGACCGCCAATGGTTTGCAGTTTACGGTAACGGGCTTGAGCAGCGGTACGCAATACGGGTATAACTTAACCGCCAAAGATGCCAACGATCAAACTGTTGCTACCTATTCCGGAGAGTTCACCACAACAAGCGAAGGCGAAGCTACAGGGGTTGAAAATGTACCAAGTGACAATGTACCATGTACAAAGGTTATTCATAACGGACAGATCTACATCCTCCTCGGGGAGAAGGTGTATACCTTGCAGGGACAGGAGGTAAAATAACCCCTTTCGCTCTCTCAATCCCCCGAAAACCCGATCTATCGGAACTCCTGCCTGCTCCACCACCGAGCAGGCAGGTTCTTTTTTCGTCTGTTTCGTCCGAAACAATCGTTCGAATGCAATGAGATAAGAAATAATCGTGCCAGTACGGCAAAGAATTAAAGACAATTATCCACAATTTTCCTTAATTTTTGATAATTTTAGACGAACTAAAAAAGAAAATTGTCTTCAATTGTTGATAGTTGATAGAAGTCGGCTAGTTGAAAGGTGAAAGGGGATAGAATTCGACTTTAATACAGAAAAATACCCATTTTTTCAACTTTAAAACAAAAATAGCCCCTAAATATTGCATATTTTCCGATGTTTTTGTAACTTTGCATTGCATTTTAAAATATTGGTGATGCTATGTTAACTCATGAGGAGAAAGGGTGTGGTATCGAAGAAGCCGAATCCCCTGTGCGAAGAGATTTGAGGGGGGGGGGGTAAATGACCATTCGGTATTATTACGACGAGTACAAAGAGGAAATTGTATTCGGTTTTGTTCTATTATTGATTGTGGCAGCAATGTATTTGCTGACCTCGTTCATTCCGACAGATATCTATGTGTCGATTATCAATCCGTCGATTAACTGTTTTCTGATTGCTGTTTGCAGTGTGAGTGCCTGGATTCTGGCGAAGCATAATGACGGTAATCGCGTGCGCGTGATTACATCTATCGCCTATGCCATTTGGGCGATTCTGCTGACGGTCGGTCTGTCGATTCGTATGTACCGACATCAGGATATTCCGGAGGGACTATTGAGTATCCACGGATGGGAAATGGTGTTTGGTGATATTTTCGCTTGGCTACTTCTGGCATATCCGATGGAGTTATTGAAACCGGGTTCGGTGACTTGGAAATCGGCGCTGTATATGCTTGGACCTGTTGTTTTGGTGGGATGCTTTGATCAGTTTACGGAATTAGATCTGAGGTGGTTGTTGTCGCTTTATCCGATGGTGCTGATCGTGGCATTGGCCTTCCAGATACGTGGTTACCGCCAATGGGTAGAGGATAACTACGGTTCGATGGACAATATCGATACCCAATGGATTGTGCGGTATCTCATTATGGTCGCCATTACGGGTGTGTCGTATGTTGTGATGCTGTTCCAGACGAATCCGGTGCGCCTTTTCCCTCAACAGTTATTAGTGTTCTTTGTCCTCACGTACAGCGTAGAGCGCATTTTGTTCCGTCCTAATCCGTGGAAGATAGACGTGCAGAAAACGACGAAGAGTACCCTGGTGGTGGAATCGATAGATGAACAACCGGAGGAAGCGGAACCGACTGAGATAGATGAGGCGACGATGGAACTGTACCTCGAGTACAAGGAGGAATTGGAGGCATGGATGGAGAAGGAGAAACCTTACACCAACCGTGATTTCAAGGTTGCCGATGTCATGCAGGTTCTACTGATTAACAGAACCTATATATCGCAATTCTTCAAGACCATATATGGCTGTAATTTCTATCAATTTGTCAACCGTTATCGGGTGAATGATGCAAAACGGATGATCAGGGAGAATCCGAATCGTTCCTTCACGGAAGTAGCCGAACAATGCGGTTTCTCGTCCCTGACTATGTTTAGTCGTATTTTCTCTCGCGAAACGGGCATGACTCCCTCTCAATGGAGCATGCATATCGACAAAAAGTAGAATGGTATGAAAAAGAGTCGATGGTGAGAGAAATTCGACTTTAAACAAAAAAATACTCGTTTTGTTCGACTCTAAAACAATATCTACTTGCGGGTATTGTTTTTTGGGATAAAATATTGTACCTTTGTACGATATTTACGAAATTTTGATAAATTCGAATATGAATAAGATCTGTTTAATACAATTTAAGGTACGAATTCTGCTGCTGATTTCGGTATTATTTGTCTCTGTAGGAACGTATGGACTCGGTTATACGCCGACGGATGGTGGTTTGGTGGTGAATCTTGAGCCGGGCCAGAAGATTTTGCTGTCCACCATGATTGATGATGACAACAATCCATCCACGCCGGATGTAGAGTATTTCGTGTGCCATTACCCGGGTAAAACCGGAGGTCATTTCGGTTACACAAACTGGGATGGTAACAAAGGAAACTTCCTCAAACTATTTCCACAAGATGCCGGAGCTACCGAGCCGGCGACTCCTTCCATTTGGTCCATCGATACGGCTCTAACACGTATTGAAGGTAGCGATAATTTCGCATTGGGTGGTATATCTTACACCATGTGGAGCTCCAACACCCCCAACAGTTATACTTTGCTTACGTCTTCAGGAAATAACTGGAAGTTCCAAGGTGATTTGACGAATGAGAAAGGAAATGCAAATGCCTGCGATGTAATCTTTGTCGCGCCGACGAACCGCTCTACAGTTACTTCGTTCGACCCGAAAAAAACATTAACTACGTATTGTGGCCGTACCGATCAAGATTCCGAAGGTCGGTTCAACGGAAAGAAAGGCTATGGTTTCTTGGGACTGCCTTACCGCGAAGTGTATATGATGGTTATCCCTCGAACTAACAAACCTAATGTATATGGTAATGCCGCGCTGGTAGGCTTCAATACCACTAAGTCCAATTATAATTATAACAATGGTCCAACAGCCAAACCCGGTCAGGCCTTGTTCGCGTTTAATGATCGTCCTAAGGAAGGAGAAAAATATGTCAAGACCAAACGTACTATCTTCCGACTCTATATATTGGATGACCCGCTGGTATCGTCTTGTCCGGATTCGTATTACTTTGCCTACGACGAGCAGGACTACAAGGGATACCGCATGGGACCGGGCACTACGAAAGATAACGTTGGTAAGGATTGGCCGGATAGTACAGCGGCGAAGAAGATATACACCATCGACCGTCTGGTGTGCATGGATAGTCTTCCTGGTACCAAGTACTATGTAAGCGATTATATGTTTGTACCTATACCCGATAGTACGTATTACTATGTGGGATACAAGAATAAGTATTGCCATACGGACCAAGGTGATGCATTTAACTCGCAGTTCAAGAATATCGATACCTTGAAGCTCCAACATATGGATAAGCCAGCTCCGCGAGGTGCTTTCGGACGTATGATCGTGGACACGACGCAGACGAGCAAGCCGAACCTCGGTGTGGAATTCCGTCCTGCGGGTGTATTCCTTAAAGTGGATGCGGGTGAAGGCAGGTATCGTAACATCGAGATGCACCCCGAGCCGGGAGATACCTCTTGGATATGTAACGAGATGTGGACGATCACCGGCGAATACTTAGCGCTTACTATCAAAGCGACGCTGTACTCCGGCGCGGAGTTCAGCGATGAAGATGAGGGAAGCGATATTCCGGAATGGAGTGAGTACGTGGTAGGTAATATGGTGCCCTTAGCCGATGACCCGAGCAAGACAGTTACCGGAGGCATGACCGGTTGGGCGCGCGTCTATACCAACAAGAGTACTACAAACGGCGGTTTGGAGTTCGTACGTGCAGAGAAAGACAAGTATGTCCGCTACGATAACAACGGCCATTTCGGAGCAGCGGTTCCGAATACACATGCCAAGGCGGGAGAAACGAGGGTAGTACTGAGTGAAGCTCGCTTGTTGGACGGATATGAGTTCCTTGGCTGGTACACCTTAGCGGATACCACAGCAGGAAGTTTTACAAAGTATAAACCGGGCGAAGTAGTGAACTTGAGCGCCTTCGACGGAGACTCCCTGATCCTATATGCGCAAGCCAAATACACAGGAGGTATCGGTGTGGCGATCTCCTTCTTCAAAGAGGATGGAAAACGCTATTTCTTGACGCACCCGAATACCTCCGCGCCTCGTTATGCGAAAGCCCGGCATTTCGCGGATTGGACCGATACCTACCAAGGTATGTCGGACGCTGATAATACCGACTCGCGTTACCTGAGTACGTATCTGTTAATCGGAAATAACACCGTCTGTGCCGAGTGTGCAGATGGTGAATATGTACTGGATCCAAAGCGTGAAACCGTACACGGTGCTGTCGATTCTGTCACTTTCTACGAGCACTTCATGCCGGAAAAGGATGAGTATATCGGTTTGTATTATGTGGCAGGCGAATTTAATAAAATCCTTGCCAACAACACCTGGGCGGGTCTTTTCCAATCTACCAAAGGTTGGCCCGATCCGATGACGCCCTGTATCGAGAATACCAAACTCTTCTCGACCCACTACTTGGATACGGTACTGACAGAGACAGGAATAGATACCTTACGTGTTGAGCGTCCGAATAATGCAGACGGAGATACGGTCTATTATAATCCCTCGACAGGTTATTTTGACGGAGCGAAAAGCCCCGTGACAAACTTCACCATTTCCGGTGTGGGCGTAGTAGATGAGCATTACGTGGTTCTGCCCGACACAACAACGGTGGAATGGACGGACACGATTACGTTCGGTATTCACCAAGACGAAGAGATAGAAAACGGAGTATGGTCCAAACTCATCGGCAAGCAACTGATGCTGCAGATGATGGTGGGCGATAAGATTACGTATTTCCATCCGAATGACGATAAAATCATTACCGAATATACGCAAATGCGTCTTAATGGTAACTACCGTTTGGATGAGACCTTTGAATATATCCGCGATGCGCGTGTGGAAAGCTTAGGAGGGGCCGTCTTGGATGTGGATAAGCCGCACATGAACGACCGCTTGGAAAAGAACTATTTCGGACGTCTCGTCACCAGCGGTTTGAATACACCGGTGGATGTACAATATAATGGCGAATATATCGATATTATCGACACCATCCGTATCACTCTCCGCCCCTTAGGTCCCAATAAAATCAAAGAGTACTACGGTCGTTGGAAAGAGGGCGCGCCGGGTCTGCATATCCGTCCCGACGGTTCGCGTTACCGCGACATCATCGTCCGTACCAAGACGGTGCATTACAGCGAACCGGAGGAGAGACTGGTGCTCTCTCCGGTGATGCCTGTATATCGATTCAGCCCGCTGAGCGATGCAGAGAAGGTGCTGAGTTTTACCCTCGCGAAGGAGCGTTACCGCCAATTGTTGGATAAAGAGGGTAATGTGCTTGCGGAGGAAATATTGTCCTCCGTGGATCACACTTCAGCATTGCGCATTAATGTCGATCAGTGTAGGTTTACGACCGGTGGTGCTTCTTCAAGCTATTTTAATAAAGATACCGTAAAAATATTGAATGCTCAAGTAGCGTTGATTACAAAGGCGAATAACGAATCCGGTCCGAATCACGATACGCTCCTTATCAACACCTCGGTTACGATCGATGCTGTTTCTTATCCGGTTAGTTGCCGAGTACCTTTGGTACAAACGACCTTGGAGAGCGAGGAGTTGGTATGGTCTGCGGTAGTGAATGGACAACGCTATTTCATCATGGCGGGTGAAGACGGTGAAAGCAATAAGTCTCTTATCTTCCGTCAGTACGAGCTCAAGGGCAGTACGCTGTATAAGAAAGAGGATGGTAAGACCCAGTTGGTGAAAGGTTCCTTGGACACAGCCAATAGCGATACCAAGTATATCACACTATGGAGATATAGGTATGTAAATCAAGGAATGAAGCAAATTACACTGGAGATTGACAATCCTGTAGGTTTGAAATTCATTATTACCGGATCCACTCCGGGAGTGCTGGAAAATAGTGATCCGGCGACAGCAGCCACGCTGACCTATGAATACGTGAATGTCTATGTGAATGACAATGAGAATTTTGAGGAGCAGGTTAAACTGAAGTACGGCAATGACAAGTGGCTCAAGCTGACCGTGACAGCCGGTGTTCCTTCGCTCACTTTGACAACGAATGAAACGGAGGCAACCGTGTTCTCATTTACCTATCTGGAGTACGAGTATGACCTCATCAATAATGGAGCCTATCCGAACAAGCCTCAACTGGAGTTCGGCTATAACAACACGACGGGTGCTTCCGTTCAGACGCGTTATAAAGCCCGTCGCGTCTATTCCATGTTGCTCAATAACACCATCACCTACTGCGGACTTGAGGATGAGGCAGATATCGCAGATCTTGTTAACCCGGCACTGGATTGGAAGACGGATACGACTTTCACCCTCATCCGTGACAGCCGGTTTACCCCTGGTGCGAGCGGATTGAGCAGAACGACGAACGCCTCGACGCTGACCACCATCGTGACGCCTTCTGGCGACAGTCCTACCGAAATTCAATTCGGCGGCAAATATGTGAATATCGTTGATACCCTCGATGTGCAGATCTCGCTGAAAGACGGAGCACCGGACTATCGTTTTGCGGACAAATGGAGCAGCTTTAAGTCTGTCGAGGATGCGCATCTCAAGATACCACTTATCCGTAAGACCTATCACTCTGCACTCTATGACTCGCTGATATGTACGGTAGCAGACGATGAATATAACTATGTCTTCCCGCCGGTAGTTTCAGCGGAGACAAATACCCATACCTTTGTCTTCGGTACGGATCACCGCCAAGGAACGAACGTTCTGGATGTAGATAACCGAGTGATCTCTTATGAAGGAGATGCACATGATCACATCGATGATATGGACTTTACCAATCCGGCTCTAACAGAGATCCGTTTGATCGAAGATAACGGTAGTACACCTGATTGGTGTGAGATAAGCGAAATAGGTAAGCATTCGATTACTGTCCGTTGTAAGGGCAATGGTATCCGTTCGCCGCGTTCGGCAAACATCTTGCTGGCTTATGCGATGTATATAGAAGGAAGATGGCGGTATATTAATTTCCGCGTCCAAGTTGCGCAGTCCAGCCGCTTCCAATTTGAAGGAAACCAACACCTTGTACACTCGAAAGGTGCATCCGGTGATGATCTGAAAGACGGTGTACAGCAGGTACATGAGAACCGAACCATTATCTATTACTACAACCCCTCCAATAGGGCGCAATCGACCGACCAACGTGTCGAGCTGCCGATTCGTGAGCGTAACTTCTACGGCTGGTGGCGTTGGTATTCGCTCCAGCCGGGCGAAGAGGATATGGATATTCCTGCGGAGAGATGGCAGACTGCACCTTCCAATACAGGTAAATGGAACTTCTCGTTCCGCACGATTGGTGGTAAGGTACCTCGCGACCCCGAAGATCCGGAGAGTGATTCCATTCTTGTGACGCAGGGACGCTATACCGTCTTCCATGTGCCTTCGCAGGACTATGGCGCCCGTAAGGATCCTCCATCCAAGGCGCCGATGGTCTATCCGCCGACGAACAAAGATACCGTCACCTACGCGGTTGATCTTAGTGTGTATTACGACAACCTGCCGCTCTCTATGAAGAATATCAACCAGGTAGATACGGCAGCCATGGATACGATGCATAATATCATCGAGCCGACGCTCTCGATCCGCGAGATATTCGAATTACACCCCTGGACCGAGATGGCGGAAATCATGGAGGGCTACAAAGACACGATAAGATCCGGTACGCGCAATCTGCGATACCTGGAGGATCACGTGGTCCGTGCACCGTTAAATAACCGCCTGTTGTTGAAGACAGAGCACCGTTATAATTACGATAATATCAAGAATGGTGGGCATTCTGAGTCCCTCATGGGCTACTATATGCGGGATGATAATTGGGCTTCTATGAGTTCCACGCCTGATCTTGTAACCGGCATAACCCGCCAAGACTCGATGATCTGGTGCGGCGGCTGGGATGCCAAATGCAAATGGTACACTTATAACCCCAAGACGAAAACCTATACCGAATGTACGCATAAAGTCACAGAGGCAAATGACTTCCTGGACGTGCCGAAAAAGACGAGTATGCCTGCCGGAAAGGATGCCGATACGGTAATATATTGTTTGCGCGCACAAAGCCAGAAAACGCTGACTGCCGGTACAGTTGGGAATCCCGATACTGTTCCTGTGCCGGGTGACTATTGGTTCAATATCTGCCGTTACACGATTATTTACCATCGTCAAGAGCGTTTTGGTCCGAAATTGGAGGAGAAAATAGACGGTGTAGATAAAGCCATCATCACCAATAAGGAGATAGAGGAACACTTTGACGTGATGCAACGCTTGAATTTCGACTACAACAAACCCGGAACGGAATATACGGTCTATCCGCATCCGCTTCCCTGGGCAGACGCATCCTACGGCTTTGCGTACCCCAAAACGGCTTCCCTGCCCGATAACCGTCCGCATAATAAAGGAGGCTTGGAGAACCTGGCGAACATGGGTGAGTACAACCTCATCAACCGTATCCCGTCGTTCGGTACATACTGGCATAAGATGGAGCAGCACGGCGGTGCTTCCAATGGCTATATGATTTTCTGCGATGGTATGTCCTCTGCGGGTCAGGTAGCTGCGCTCCACGTGGATACCACCCTTTGCGAAGGACAGAAGATGTACTTCTCCGCCTTCGTTGGAAATCCCGGCAACGAAACCGGCAAGACCTGCCCGAATTTCACGTTCTCCGTACAAGGTTCGGAGAATGGCAGGGTTTGGGAGGATATCACTTCGTATATGACCGGCGATCTGCCTCAATCGGATAAATGGTACCAGATCTATTTCCCGATAGAGCAGAATAAGCAATATTCGCATTTCCGCGTGCGGGTGTATAATATGGCAGCAAACGATGACGGAAATGACTTCATCATCGACGACATGTGTATCTTCGCTACCAAACCGCCGTTGTTGGTATATCAAGCGAACACGACCTGTAAGAACGAGAACGAAAGCGACTCGCTCACCCATATCGTGCTCCGCGTGGATTATCAGGGCTTCACCGACGACGCTTATAAAGCGGATGATGAGTTTTACACCATCCAGGAGATAAGCAGAGACAATGACACTACCTTCCTGCGGCTCGAGGACGGATATGACAATGAAGACATCAAGGGAGATACCGTCTATGGAAAGATTAACTTGCCGAATCGCACCTACACACCGGGCGATGATAATGACTCTATCTTCGCGAACCTTAAGAATCTGGTGAGCTTGTTCGAGACCACGTTGGAAGCGCATGAGGAAAATCCTTCCGTACCTGTCTTCCGTAAGGGATATGTCTTCGAGCATCTCGATGACTCCATCCGTCCGGTATTCTATGTGATCCATTCCGCGAAGATGTCCTCGCATAGTACGTACATCGTACACATGGCGGGTGCATACAATGAATTGCTCTCAAGCCAGTGTGGCTTGACGCGTAAGTTGAAAGTGCGTAACCGAATGATCCTCACCCTCAACGGCGATGAGCAACCGGAGAAAGAGGTAGCAGCGATGTGCTCCAATTCCTTATACGATGTCTCGCTGCATGTCAAGGGAACGATGCTCCTTGATAACTTAGCGCCGGTAGAAGTGACCGGTTCGTGTTACAACGACTGGCTGCTGCACGGCGACACCACGGCAACCAGTGAAACGACCTACGGCTACAAATACGAAGATATTGATAAAGTAATCCGTGATATTCTCCGCGCAGACGGGCAGTACGGAGGAGAAGATAACTCCAACCAGTTTGCTCGTGCGCTGGTAGAAGTGGACAGCGCAGAGATGGCGCGCGTACAAGTAGCAAACGGCGTGTCTCTCTCGTCTGGCGATCTGAAGCCTTATACCATTCTCAAACATTTGGTGAATGAAGGTTTGTTGATGCTTTATCAGACAAACGTAACGGTTCTCACGCCGGTAAATGACTCCGTCAAATATACGATCTTCCCGATTTCGGGTTCGGGATCCGAAGTGCTGCAAGATATGAATATCGATGTATGTCCGACACCGGTACATATAGCCCTTAAATCCAACATTGGAGGAGGTGTGCCGTTGATCATCGGCGGTCTGAACCGTTCCGAAGAAGAATCGCAGTATCCGATTGTTGTTCTTGCCGATGCAGTACATGCGAATGAAGAATTGGATATTCCGATAGACTCGCTGATGATGCAGCCGGGAGGTGGTGCTCCAGAGGTAGTGCTAAAGCAAATACACTTAATGTCCACCAATGATCCTGAGTTCCGCGAGGGTGTGGACAATATCTTACTCGCGCCGGACAGGACATGGAATACGGTGGGCGAGAACCCGGGATATTACACTAACGGCAACGATACGCTGGTTGTTGTGCCCGCTTCGGAGTCGAACTACCGTATGCGCGGGGGGTACAGTTATACCTTTGGTATTGAGCTGATGACGCACGTGGGTGATGCCGGCTGGAAAGCGTCAGGCGGCGACAGTTGTCCGGTAGGAACGATCCCGTTCACGGTAAGCGTCGTGCCGGATTACCTACGATGGGATCCGCAAACCTCGGATAGCCGTTGGAACAATCCCGATAACTGGATTGGTATTGACCAACACAATACGCTGATCCATGAGGAAGCGCGCTATGCGCCGCTGTCCACCACCCATGTGCTCATCCCGCCGATGACGGACGGAAGACCTTATCCGGTATTACCCGCTCTGCCCGTAGCCTCCGCGGACTCGATCCAGCAAGTGGGATTCCAGTACAATAAGTGCAAATCCATCCGCTTCCTGCCGGGCGGAGCGCTCAGCCAGCAGCAGCGTCTGGAGTACGACAGCGTGATAGCCGATCTCAGCGCGCCTCATAATACTTGGGCTTTCCGTGCTGCGCCGGTTGAGGGATTGTTGACGGGTGATATATACATGGCGAACGCCGATCTGAGCAATGAGACACCGATATGGGAAGTAGGAACGTTTGATGCTTCGGGACGTAGTTCTACTACCGGTAATGCCTCCTTCTGGATATCCCTCTATAGCCGCGATGCAATCCATCAGAATAATGGTCCGGAGAGAGACACTATCGCTACGGAGGCGGCTACCTGGTCGAAAGTGACGAACGCCCTTACGCTTCCGCTCCAGCCGGCCCAAGGATGGGCGATGTACTCTCGTACGGCATCTGAACGGGCGGCGGATGTACGTTTGCCCAAGAACGATGACATCTATTATTATTACACGCGTTCGGGCGATAAAGTGTGGAGTTTGTACGAGTCAGGACTTCGTGCCAAACGTGCGGAGAACGCAGGGGGCGTAGAGAACGTAGGCAAGATGGCCTTCTATCCCGGCAGATTGGTTACAAGCCAGAGTTATACCCTCACCAATGGTACAGCCGCTACCTCCTTCGTTTTCGGTAACCCGACGATGGGATATATCGATATCTGGGGCTTCATCGCGGATAACCCGGCACTTAAGAACGAGATAGGCTATATGAACGCAAGCGGCGGATATCTGACGATTACCAAGGACGCACTTGAGGAAGCGGAAGCTATCAGCTCCTTGTCCCGCTATCTGCCGCCTATGCATGCGATGATCCTGACGCTCAAGGAGGGCGACCCCGCCACGACCTCGCTGACGGTGACCCTCAATACCAACCGCATCGTGACGGAAGCAAGTCAGATAGAACGTGCACCTGCGCCTAAGCGCGCGTATACGGGCGCGATTTATAAGAAAGGTATCATGACCGTCACGGCGGTCAACCCCGTCTCCTCGCGTTGCGTCTCCCGTCTGCTGCTTGGTCAGGGATTCAACGATGCGATCATTAGCGGCGAGGACGCGATGCTGACCACGCTGAACATCGATAACTACACAGCGACCTCGATGCCTGCTACGCCGTTTAACCTCTATGCGGTAGAAGGTACCAAAGGACTCTGTATTGACCTCCGTAGCGAGATCGTCAATGTGCCGCTCGCCTTCTATAATAGCGACCTGCCCTTTGACCCCGTCACCTATCTTTGGTTCACCGGTGTCAATAATATAGACGGCGAACTCGTGCTCTACGATGCCCTTACCGATACCGAACGACGCATACAGGACGGAATCTGTCTCGAGATCGAGACACCTGAGGCAAACCATCAAACGCGCTATTTCATTCGCCGTCCGGGCTTCGATCCTTATCATCCGAACGATGAACAACCCATTGCTACCGGCGTGGAGAATGCTATCAACAACCCGACAAATGTAATCAAACTGATCAAAGACAACCAAGTGCTTATCATTCGTGACGGACATGTATATTCAGTCGTTGGTCAACAAATCCGATAAGGAGGAAATGAAGAATGGGAATTGAGAAAATGAAAAATCGATTTATAAGACAAGTACTAATCTTGCTTCTGTGTGGCTTCTGTCACACAGCGGCTTTCGCGTACGGATATGATAGAAATAATCAATCTAAGGTGTGGGGGTATCAACCGGTATATAATTCATCCTCTGTCGCAATGCCGACCTACCGGTTCCACTCTACCTCGGTCTTAATCCCCACCCAGGACCAGTCCGAATCTGCTGCCAGGATGCCGGGCAACAGCCGCCCTCGTAGAGTTGGTGAATGGCCTGGGCCTGAAGAGGACGAAGAAATCGGTGTAGTACCCGATCCGGCACCGGTCGGTGACATTCCTTGGCTCTTCCTCCTGCTCCTCGCCGTAGGATACATCCTGTCCAGAAGGTATATTCTGAAGAAATAGCACTATTATGAGGCGGGCGTGTCAAAACTATTGACGCGCCCTCTTTGCTATGAATAATTGTTGATAATTGTTTTTAATTGTTGAGATTTTTGACACACCCTCTCTTATTTGACTATCAACTAACGACTAACGACAGCCCTTGCATGGACCAAAAATTTTAAATTTTTCATTCTTTTCTTGCGTATATGCGAAAAAAGTAATACCTTTGCTCCCGATTTTCAAAACGGGTATATAAAAGAATGAGAAAAATTATACGGGTATTAGTCTTTGCGCTGCTTTGCGTTGTGCCCTTATGGGCGCAGGATGAGTTTGATGCGCACTTGGTCGGACACGTTCTGGATGAGAAAACTTTTGAAGAATCTGCCTATTGGCAGACAGACGATTGTTTTTTCCTACGTAGGATATGAGACGGAGGAGTTGCCGGTGAACATAACAGAGCACACCACAACGGAGTTGAAGGCTGCGATCCGTGAAGTGCCGTACCTCGCAGGGTACATCCTCAGGGATGAAGAAACGCTGGCACCGAGTTTCTGGGATTTGGGTTTTCGTTTGGCGTACGATGTTCATCTGTATAAACTTTATTGTCTGGAAATCAGTTGCGGCGTAAAGAACATCCTTGATCAATTCCAACGCGATATCGACAAAGGGGAGTCCCGCGATGCCGGTTACATCTACGGTCCCTCTATGCCTCGCACCTATTTTGCCGGTTTGACTCTCAAAATTTAATATCGCGTACCGCAAATTCAAAGCTAAATATAGTAAGAAGAAAATATGATTAACCAGATTATTGATTACAACCGCTCCTTCGTGGCACAGAAAGGCTACGAGCCGTTCATTACCGACAAGTACCCCGATAAGAAACTGGCGGTACTCACTTGCATGGACACGCGTCTGACGGAGTTGCTTCCGGCTGCGCTGGGGCTCAAGAACGGCGATGCCACGATCATCAAGAACGCAGGCGGCTTTATTATCGATTCCGTAACAGGAGAATTACAAGAGATTGAATAATGAAGTAATATGAAAAAAGAAATTAAAACAACAGAACTCATCCGCACGTTGCAGAGTTGGGATGGCGTTGCTTTGCCGGACTTCCCCAAAGGAAAACCGGAATTGACAGTATTACGTATGACATTCTCCGAAGGAGCCGTGACAGGCTGGCACCACCATACTGCCGTAAACTACGGCATTGTTGAACAAGGCGACTTGACCATCGTCTGCCAAGACGGTAAGGAACGCACTTTCCATGAAGGCGAGGCGCTGGTCGAAGTAGTGGGCACTATCCATCGTGGAGAGAACCGCAGTTCCAAACCCGTCATCCTCAATATGTTCTACTTCGCCGAACCCGGACAAGTATTAACCATCCAACATCCGGAGATACAATGAAAATAACTATCACCATCGTTTGTATTCTTATTGTGCTGAGCGGTATCGCGCTGGCTGTGTTGTCGCACCCTGCTTTTGGACTGTGGCGACATGTGTCGAAAGAGCGGATACAGGCCTCACCGAACTACCGAGACGGGATGTTCCGGAACCAGGAACCAACACCGCAGTTTACTGGAGACTCCACAAGCACGAGGAGTACATTATGGCGTTTTTTGACCAACAAAGACACGCTACGTGTGCCGAACGAACCGATACAAGCCGTCAAGACCGGCCTTAAGAACCTGCCTACCGATAGCGATTGGCTCGTGTGGTTCGGACATTCGTCGTACTTGTTCTGCTTGAACGGCAAGCGATACCTTGTGGATCCTGTGCTGAAGCCTGAGTGGCCTGCGACGCTGATGATGAAACCTTTTGCGGGCACCGACATCTACCGACCGGACGACCTACCGGACATCGATGTGCTTATTATCACGCACGAACATTGGGATCACATGGATTACGCAACCCTGCGCGACATCCGTGACCGCGTGAAACACGTTATTTGTCCGCTCGGCATCGCCGATTATCTGCGCTATTGGGGCTACGCTGACGAACAAATCACGGAGATGGATTGGGCGGAGGAATTAAAAATTAAAAATTACGAATTAAAAATTTCTTGCCTGCCTAGTCGGCACTTCAGTAATAGATTGTTAGGCAAGCGAAATCAGACACTCTGGGCATCGTTCATAGTCGAAGCCGGTGGTCGCAAGGTCTATATCGGTGGTGACGGAGGTTATGACAAGCGTTTTGCGGAAATACACGCACGCTTCGGAACCGTTGATTTGGCGCTATTGGAGAACGGACAATACAATGCCAACTGGAAATATATCCACACCATGCCGGAAGACCTCGAAAAGGTCATCTTGGACCTCCAAGCCAAACAGGTCTTTACCGTCCACCATAACAAATTCGCCCTTTCTATTCATCCATGGTATGAGCCGGAGAGCGTGGTACAAGATATCGCAACCAAACATAACATCAACCTATTGGATGCTCCGATAGGAACAGTAGTAAATTTTTGAAGATGAAAATAGGTATATACGGAGGATCGTTTAATCCGATACATTATGGACATATAGGTTTGGTGAAGTGGGTTGCTGAGCATAGCGACCTGGATGAGGTGTGGCTAATGGTGAGCCCGAATAACCCGCTGAAAATGAATGCCGACCTGATGGGTAAGTTTGACCTAAGGACCAACTATTCGGCGCGCGTGTCGGCGGCAGAGAAAGTGCTGGCCGAAGTGGCGTGCACGAAGGTGCTACGGGTGAGCGATTTTGAGAACGGATTACCTCGCCCGAGTTATACGGCCAATACCTTGAGGGAGTTACAGAAGGCATATCCGGAAGATGAGTTCTCGTTGATAATAGGTGCAGATAACTGGGCGCTGATGGAGCAATGGCGCGAGTATGAATATGTGCTGTCTAATTATCGTATCTTCGTCTATCCGCGTCAGGGTGTGGCGATGGGTGTGTGCCCGGAGTTGCCGAAAGGGAAGGTGATTTTTTGCGAGGGAGCACCGTTGTATGATGTGTCGAGTACGGAAATGCGGGCGAAAGACCGTTCGCGTGAGGAATTGGCCAATACATGGACACATCTGTTGGCACTGATAGGAGCGATAGGCGTGTCTGGACCGCTTATTCGGCTGGCCGTAGACAGGGGAGCTCTGGCAATTGTGGGGACGGTATTGTTTATCGCGGGCATGCTGCTGATGTTCACGTCCTCGACACTATATCACGCCATCCAAAACCCCATTCATAAGACGCGGCTCCGCGTGTTTGACCATGTGTCAATCTACGCAATGATAGCAGGTTCGTATTCACTGCTCTGCGTGTATGTGGTAGGAGGTTGGATGGGGTGGACGCTGTTCGGTTTTCTGTGGGCATGCGTGCTGGCAGGAACAATCGGTAAGTTTGTAGCCCTCGGTCGGTATCCCCGTTTGTCGTTGAGTTTGTACCTGTTGATGGGCTGGGTGGCGTTGCTGATTATGAGGCCGATGTGGTTGCAGTTGTCTCATGCAGCGTTTTGGTGGATACTGACGGAAGGATTGTTGTACACCGGCGGCGCGTATTTCTTCCGCGGCGATGAGCAACATCGTTACTGGCATGCTATATGGCATGTGTTTATCGTTCTCGGGGCGCTATGTCACACGATAGCTACGTGGTTGATTTTGACGAACGGATAAAGGATATGGATCGATATACTATAGGAAAGATATGTAAGTTTCTGTTCCGTTTGCATTACGATATTCGTGTGACGGGCGAAGAGTTATTGCGCGACAAGGCGACACATCTGGTGATGCCCAATCATACGGCGTATGTAGATCCGCTGTTGTTGTTTTCACAGGAGTGGTGGTTACCAATTCGTCCGTTAACGGATGAGCGGTTTATGCGGCATTGGTTATTTGGGCGTATCATCCGTAAGGCGGATGCTATTGAGGTGCCGGATTTAGGAAAGAGTGCGATGAGTCGCGAAGAAGGAGCAATGGTCGCCGGGCAGTTGAGCCGAATAGCGATAGACAGTTTGGCGGAAGGGAAGGAGTTGTGTTTCTATCCTTCCGGGCATGTCAAAACGGTGGATAAGGAGATTATCGGCAATCGCCGCATGGCGTATGAGGTCTGCCGCGAGTTACCGGCTGGTGTGAAGGTCGTGTTGTGCCGCATGCGAGGGTTGGAAAGCAGCCGTTGGTCGAAGTTGCGGCCGAAAAAATGGAAGTGGCGCCGCACGGTAACGATGCATTTTGAGGACCATACGGAGGATGTACGTCATTGGGCGAAGACACTTTCCCGCCGTGAGTTTAACGAACGACTAGAGGAGTGGTATAATCAACCTCAGTAACGCAGTATTACAAAAAAACGAAATAATATGATTATGAAACGAATTGTATTGGCACTCCTTTGTGCCGCATGTATGACTTCTATGGAAGCAAAATCATTAGTAGCGTATTTCTCTGCCACCGGTACTACCCAAGCTGCAGCAGAACGCCTGGCCAAGCAACACAATGCCCAACTTTGGGAGATTGAACCTGCGAAGCCATATACCGCAGCAGACCTTGATTGGCGCAATGATAAGTCCCGCTCATCCATAGAGATGAATGACCCGGACGAGCGCCCGGCTATCAAACAATGTACGGATATCACTCCGTACGACACTATCTATGTCGGTTTTCCGATATGGTGGGGCATCTGTCCGCGTATCATCAACTCGTGGCTCGACAATAACTTACCGCAGCTTGAAGCCAAAACGCTCATCCCGTTTGCTACCAGCGGAAGCAGCGGAATAGGGGAAGCGGAAAGGTATCTTAAAAAGACCTATCCCACGCTGAAATGGCAAAAAGGCATATTACTGAACAACCGCTAAATGAGCACATCTGTCTCGGGAAAAATACTGACAGAGAGCGTGTGAGAACATAAAAAACGACCTTCGGGTCGCTTTTTTTTTTGATATATCAAAAATTTTGTGTATTTTTGCGCCCGAAAACGAAATAGTATGAAGCATTTTAACGAATACAAACAACTGAATCTGCCGGCATTGAGTCGTGAGGTGCTGGCGCAATGGGAGCAAGAACATCTATTTGAACAGAGTGTCGCTACTCGCGAAGGACATCCTCAATTTCTATTCTTCGAAGGTCCTCCTTCGGCTAACGGTATGCCCGGCATTCACCACGTCATGGCCCGTACGATAAAAGACACTTTCTGCCGCTATAAGACGATGCAGGGGTATCAGGTGCGCCGTAAGGCTGGATGGGACACCCACGGTCTGCCCGTTGAGTTAGGTGTGGAGAAGATGCTCCACATCACCAAAGAGGATATCGGTAAGAAGATATCGGTAGACGACTACAATGCCGCCTGCCGTCGCGAGGTGATGAAATATACCAAAGAGTGGACCAACCTGACCAAACAGATGGGTTATTGGGTGGACTTAGACAATCCGTATATCACCTACGACAATAAATATATTGAGACCTTGTGGTTCCTGCTGAAGGAACTCTACAAGAAAGGCTACCTCTACAAGGGGTACACTATCCAGCCCTATTCGCCTGCTGCAGGAACAGGATTGAGTTCGCACGAGTTGAACCAGCCCGGTTGCTATCGCGACGTTAAGGACCTGACATGTACTGCCAAGTTCCATCTCAAAGACGGTCGTTATATCATCGCGTGGACGACGACACCGTGGACCTTGCCTTCGAATACCGCCCTCTGCGTAGGACCGAAGATCGACTACGTGGAGATCCAGTTGGAGAGTGGGCAACATATCATTATGGCGGAAGCACGTCTGAGTGCCTATTTCGAGAATGCCGAGATTGTAGCGCGTTACAAAGGTGCGGACCTGGTAGGATTGGAATATGAGCCGCTGTTCCCGTGGGTTAATCCCGGCGAAGGAGCCTATCGCGTTATCCCGGGTGACTATGTGACGACCGAAGATGGTACAGGTATCGTGCATATTGCTCCAACCTTTGGTGCGGACGATAAGAAAGTGGCCGATGCTGCCGGGGTGCCCGGTTTGTATATGCAGACCAAAAACTACGGTCCGCGTCCTATGGTAGACTTTACCGGTAAGTATTGGCGCGTAGAGGACCTCGACCCGGTGTGGTACAAAGAGAACGTCAATGATGCCTTATACAGTAAGTACGCCGGCCGTTGGGTCAAGAATGCCTATGACCCGCAGTTCACAGTGGATGGAAAGTACGATGAGGTGGCAGCCTCCAAGGCCGAGACATTGGACTTGCATCTGTGTCTGGAGATGAAAGCAGACGGTCGTTTGTTGCGCAGCGAGAAGCATGTGCACACCTATCCGCATTGCTGGCGCACGGATAAGCCTGTTCTTTACTACCCGTTGGACAGTTGGTTTATTAAATCGACGATGGCCCGCGACGAGATGATTGCGCTCAACAAGACCATCAATTGGCAACCTGAGTCTACCGGTACGGGACGTTTTGGTAAATGGCTCGAGAACCTGAACGACTGGAACCTTAGCCGTTCGCGCTATTGGGGCACGCCGCTGCCTATCTGGCGCACCGAAGATGGCAAAGAAGAAATCTGTATCGGCTCGATTGCAGAGTTATTCGCAGAGATAGACAAGTCTGTCAAGGCCGGCTTTATGAAAGCCAATCCCTGGCCTAAGCATAAGGTGGGAGACTACAGTAAGGAAAACTACGCCCCGTCGGTTATCGACCTGCATCGTCCTTACGTTGACAATATCATCCTTGTCTCGCCCAAGGGGCAACCCATGAAGCGCGAGTTAGACCTTATCGATGTATGGTTCGACTCCGGTGCTATGCCGTATGCACAAAACCACTATCCGTTCGAGAATGCCGACCTGCCTCGCACGGCGGACTTTATATCCGAAGGTGTGGATCAGACACGCGGATGGTTCTTCACACTCCATGCTATCCACACGATGATAGAAGGTTCGGTGGCATACAAGAACGTTATCTCCAATGGACTGGTACTGGACAAGAACGGCAATAAGATGAGTAAACGTCTTGGTAATGCCGTTGATCCGTTTGGTGCATTGGATACCTACGGCGCAGATGCTGTACGATGGTATATGCTCACCAACTCCAGTCCGTGGGAGAATCTGAAGTTCGACCCGGAAGGCGTAGACGAAGTGCGCCGTAAGTTCTTTGGCACGCTCTATAACACCTACGGATTCTTCGCCCTCTATGCGAATGTAGACGGCTGGGATAGTACGCCAAATCAGACTAACGAGACACAATCGACAGAGAATCGGAACGAGACTGTCAGCGGAGCATATGCGGAGATAGACCTGTGGGTGCTGTCTAAACTCAACTCACTCGTCAAAGAGGTAACCGAAGCCTACGAAGCTTACGAACCCACTAAGGCCGGTCGTGCCATCTCGGACTTCGTGCAGGATGACCTGTCTAACTGGTACGTACGTCTGAACCGCAAGCGTTTCTGGGGCGGCGAGATGAATGCCGACAAACAGGCAGCCTACCAAACGCTGTATACCTGCCTCAAGACGGTTGCTCAACTGATGGCTCCGAACGCGCCGTTCTATGCCGACCGTCTGTACCGTGACCTCACCGGTCAAACCGTACACTTGAGCGAATGGCCTAAGGTCAATGAAGCCCTCATCAATAACGCCTTGGAGCGTCAGATGTTCCTGGCACAACAGGCAACCTCGATGATACTGAGTCTGCGTAAGCGCGCCGAGAAGAACGTGCGCCAACCGCTGCAAAAAGCCGTTATCCCTACGCCGGACAAGGAGACCACCGATGCCCTATTACATGTGGCAGACCTCATCAAATCGGAGGTGAACGTCAAAGAACTGATTATCGTGCCTGCCGAGCAATCGGAGATACGTCTGGTGAAGAAAATCAAACCGCAGTTTAAAGTGCTGGGCAAGAAAGTGGGTGCCGACATGAAAGCTGTAGCGGCGGAAATCAACGCCATGTCTCAAGACGACATAGCGCGCATGGAAACCGAAGGTTCATACACCTTACACAATACACCTTACACCCTTATTCCCGAGGATGTTGATATTATCACCGAAGATATGCCCGGTTGGCTCGTTGCCAATAACGGCATACTGACGATAGCCTTGGATATAGAACTTAACGATGCCCTCATCGAAGAAGGTGTGGCGCGTGAACTCGTTAATCGTATTCAAAACTTGCGTAAATCATCAGGCTTGGAAATTACAGACCGCATCGTGGTAACCTTAGCGGATTGTCCTCAGATTCACAACGCCGTTCTCCATTGTGGCGACTATATCGCCGGCCAGGTTTTGGCCACCAAGTTGGCTTTGAGTGCGGACGTGCAGGGCGAGAGTTTAGAAATGGATGGATATAATGTAATTATTAACCTACAAAAAGCATAAAACAATGAAACGCTTCTTTTATTTCGCAGTTATCTGCTGCATGGTAATGCTTACTTTCTCGGCTTGCGAGAAGGATAAAGAGATTGGTACAACGGCTAACCTATTCGGTCATTGGGAGGCCATGGTTTATTCGTCGGAAGATATGGTCTTTTTATCTGAGGTGGCTGAAGAAGGCTGGTACTGGGGATATGAGTGGAATGCAGATGATAAACCCGAGAGTGACCTATTGCCGGGCGGTATGGACTACCACGGCAACGGATGGTTCATGTGGAAAAAGGGCAAGAACTACATCACCATGCGCAATATGATGACTAATGGTGGTGCCGAACCGGCCATCGACCGCAAACTTACCGCGCTGGACGATAAAAATATGACGCTGGTGAATACGCGCGGTCAATCCATACAATACGTTAAGATGACAGGTTGTAAATAGTCCATGAAACGCTTTTGGAAAATATTCGGTATCACGCTCGCCTCGTTGGTGGGCTTGGTGTTGCTGGTAGTCGGTACAGCCGTCTATGTGGTGTTCACACCCAAGCGCCTGACACCTATCGTTAACCAAGTGACAGACTCATTGGTGACATGTCCTCATTCTATAGAGGAAGTGAACCTTACCTTCTTCCGTACTTTCCCCAACTTCGGCGTGGCGGTGCGCGGACTGTATGTCATTAATCCTATGGAGGGCGCTCCGTCCGATACCGTTCTCGCGGTGCCGGAACTGGTAGTCAGTGTAGACCTCAAGAAAGCCATCAAGGGCGACATCTTTGTTCGTCACTTCTCGCTCAACGAGGTGGAGGCTAACCTCTACATAGCGGCTGACGGAAAGACCAACTTTGATGTACTGCGTCTGCCCGAGTCGTCGCCCAAGGACACCACAGATACCGTTCCCGGATGGCAGTTGCGCTCGTTGGGTTGGGAAGACGCTTTGCGTGTGAGTGCGCGTAAGCTGTGCTTTGTTGACGAACCGGATACGATCTCTGCTTCGCTCAACAACCTGCAACTGACTATCGGCGAACTCTATCGCGATAACTGTCAGGGAGCCAAGATAGACCTGACGGCTCGTCAGATTGCCTGTGCACTTAAGGGCGTGCAATATGCCGACGGAGTAAACCTCAACCTCACGTTACCTGTCCTCTTAGCTGACGGTACCGAACGCGTCGTCATCGATGGAACGCAGGTAAGTGTCAATGAGTTTGAAATCCAATTAGACGGTACAGTAGGCACACCTTGTTTGTCTTCGGGTATCTACACCTGCGACCTCAACCTGAAAACCAACGATTGGCAAATCTCGTCTGTTCTGGCACTATTGCCGGAGCAGTATCGTTCGTTGATACCTAAGGAGATAGAAGCCGACGGCAAGATTCACCTGCAAGCGCATGCCTATGGTCAATACGACAGCATCACGATGCCGTTGATAGATGCTCGTATTGCTCTTAAAGACGCTGCCGGTCATTACGACCTCAAGGTGCTGCCTTATCGTTTCCAAGCCCTCGCTGCCGATATAGCGGCACATGTGGACCTGAATAACAACACCAAGACAACGGCTGACATCAAACGCTTGTACGCGCGTACCGGTGAGACATCCGTGACCTTGCAAGGCTCCGTACGTGATATCTTCCGTCATAAGAAAGACTTTGACTTAGGCAATCCTTTATGCAACATGATTGTCGACATGAAAGTCAACATGGACGATGTCAACTGCTGGTTACCGCAGACGGAAGCACAATCGGCCTTGCACGGACGCTTAGCCGGTCGCGTAACACTCCTTACGCGTCTCAACGACATCTTGAACTTCAACCTCAATAAGATGAAGGTCAAGGGTGATTTGGCTATCGATGCACTCAACGTACTATGGCAAGACTCGACGATGGCCACGGCCGACCGCATGACGATAGTTATGACCGCTCCGAGACCCAATATCTCCGACCCCAATATTCTTTCGGCTGACTGCTCAGTAGGACTGAAGAACCTGCATGCGTTAGTCTTACCGGCTAAGATGGATGCACTCGTGGACGGCGGTACATTGACGGGCGAAGTAGAGATAGATACCCAGGATACCACTCTCGTGCCGACCCTCGCTGTCGGCTTCGACTTAGGTGACCTGCGTTTCGTCTTAGACTCTATCTCCGCTCACGCTGTAGCTCCTAAGGGTAAGGTCATGCTGACGGGTAGTCGTCGTAACAAAGCTGTCCCACGCATGAGTGTCGACTTCGCAGCACAGGCTATGCAAGCCAATATGGGCGAGGGATTGAAAGCCTCTTCCGGCATCATCAATATCGAGGCCAGAGCACTCTACAAAGCTGACGCCGACAATATACTGCTGAAATGGAATCCGCGTCTTAAATTTGACCTGCAGAACGCTCACGCAGATATAGCTCTGTTGGGTACGCCTGTTGAGATACCGCAGATTAAATTTGCTTACTCCAACCGCGAATGTGTCATTGACACCTCGCGTATCGTCTTAGGTAAGAGTGATTTCTCCTTGGGAGGCGAGTTTAAGAACCTCGGTCTATGGCTGCGCAAAGAGGGTGAGTTGACAGGTTCGTTACGCTTCACCAGCGATCGTACCGATGTCAACGAGTTGTTGACTATCGTTGACCAAGTCAATAAGTCGACCGGTAATGTAGCCCCACAGGACTCGACAGCCACTGCTGCCACCAAACAGAACAAAGACGAAGACCCGTTCATGGTGCCCGAGCACGTTGACCTGACTTTGATGACCACTATTCGCAATGCCTATGCCTTTGACCAACACCTCAAGAACTTAGGCGGACGTATCTATGTTCAGGACGGCAAACTCATCCTCGAGGAGATGGGCTTTGTCTGTGAGGCGGCCAAACTGCAACTCACAGCTATGTACCAGACACCGCGTCGCAATCACCTGTACGTCGGTTTCGATTACCATATGATCGATATCGACATCCAACAACTCATCTCGATGATTCCGCAGTTGGATACGATGGTGCCTATGCTGCGTGAGTTCAAGGGGGGAGCACAGTTCCATATAGCGGCCGAGACTTATCTCAACTCCAAATACGAGCCCAAGACCTCGACGCTACGCGGAGCATGCAGTGTGGAAGGTAAGAACCTGGTGCTGATGGATAGCAAGACTTTCTCGACAATATCCAAGATATTGATGTTTAACCGCAAAACGGAGAACTTGATAGATAGTATATCGGTGCAGATAGCCTTGTATAAAGATGAGGTGACCGTCTATCCGTTCTGCGTAAGCATCGACAACTATATGGCAGCTGTGGGCGGTAACCACTACCTGGATATGAACTTCAACTACCACGCTTCGCTGCTCAAACCATTCTATATTGGTGTAGACGTGGGCGGCAACTTAGATGACCTGAAGATCAAAGCCGCCAAGTGTCGCTATGCCAAAGACTTCCGACCGCTCTTCCATAAAGATGCGGATACCCACAGCGCCGAACTGCGCCGTATTATCAGTTCCAGTTTGAAACGTAACGTCAAAATACAATAATTATGAACCGACTGATTCGTTCTACATTCATCTTTAGTGTCGCACTTATGACTCTTTCATGTGCTCGTCAGAATCCGTTCCTGACCGATATGAAGACTCCATACGGAGTACCTGCTTTCGACCAAATACAGTTAGAAGACTATATGCCTGCCTTTGAGGAAGGTATCGCTCGTCAACAGGCCGAGATAGAGGCTATCGTCAATAACCTCGATGCACCTACATTTGCCAATACAGTAGAAGCTCTGGACCGCACCGGTATGCTCCTGGAGAAGGTGAGCGGCGCATTCTTCAATGTACTGGAAGCCGATGGCAACGCCGAGATGGATTCGATAGCCAATATTATCGCTCCGCGTTTGAGTGAGTTGAACGACGCTATAGTGATGAACGAAGCCCTTTTTGCCCGCATCAAGGCTGTATACGATGAACGCGACAATCTGGCTCTCACACCAGAGCAGATGCGTTTGCTGACCGAGACCTATAAGTCGTTTGTCAATAACGGAGCCAACCTGCCGGCAGAGCAGAAAGAGCGCCTCAAACAGATCAATAGCGAGTTGGCTGTGCTCAGTCTGCGTTTTGGTCAGAATGTAGTGGCCGAGACGAATGCTTGTCAGCGTTTTATTACCGAAGAGGAACAACTGACCGGTCTGCCCGAGTCGGCTAAGGCTGCTGCGGCCGAAGAAGCTGCTGCGGCCGGTCATCCGGGAGAGTGGCTCTTTACACCCAAGCGCACCTCTTTTACGCCCGTACTGCAGTATTGCTCCAACCGCGACCTACGTCAACAACTGCTCATGGACTACACCTCGCGGGGCAACCATGACAACGAGAACGATAACAAATCTGTCATTGTGCGTGAGATGCAACTGCGTATCGAAAAAGCCCGCCTCTTTGGGTACGACAACCCGGCTGACTATATCCTTGCTGACTGCATGGCAAAAGACCATCAGACTGTTGACGCGTTCCTGCAAACGGTGTGGAAACCCAGTCTGCAAGCCGCTAAGCGGGAGGCTGCCGAGTTGCAACAACTCATGAACGAAGACCTGCCGGGCGAGCAACTGCAACCCTGGGACTGGTGGTATTATGCCGAGAAGTTGCGCAAAGCGAAATATGCCTTGGACGAAGAAGAACTCAAACCGTACTTCGAACTCAATCACGTGATGAGCGGAGCCTTCTGGTTGGCATACAATCTCTATGGCCTCAACTTCGAACCGCTGAACGACATGCCGGTGTACAATCCGGAAGTGAAGGTGTTTAAGGTAACCGACAACGACGGTTCGCTGGTGGGAATCCTCTATACCGACTATTTCCCGCGTGCCGGTAAACGTCCCGGAGCTTGGATGAATAATATCTGCCCGCAATATGTCGATGCTGACGGTGTTGACCATCGTCCGGTTATCATCAATGTAGGTAATTTCAATAAACCTACCAAAGATCAGCCCTCGCTGCTCTCGATGGATGATGTAGAGACCCTCTTCCACGAGTTTGGTCACGCTCTCCACGGACTGATGAGTAAGGCTCACTACAAACGTCTGAGCGGCACCAATACGCCGCGCGACTTTGTCGAGTTGCCCAGTCAGTTTATGGAGAACTACTGCTATGATCCGTATATCATGTCCATCTACGCCCGTCATTATCAGACCGGTGAGGTGATGCCTATTGAGTTGGTGGAGAAAATCAATAAGGCCGGCAAGTTCAATCAGGGCTTTGTGACTACTGAACTGCTCAGCGCCTCTATTCTGGATATGGATTTCCACGAACTGACCTCAGCCGACGGCCTGGATGTCAATGCCTTTGAGGCTCAGAGTATGAAGAAGATGGGTATGATACCGCAGATTATTGTGCGCTATCGTCCTACTTTCTACAACCATATTTTTACTACCGGTTACGAAGCCGGTTACTATAGTTATACTTGGTCTGCGGTGCTGGATGCGGATGCATTTGCGGCGTTTAAAGAGACCGGTGATATCCTCGACCAGGCTACTGCCCGCCGTTTCCGCCACTTACTCGAACAGGGCGGTACACGCGATGCTCAGGAGTTGTATTTGGAGTTCCGCGGTAAGCCGGCTGATGCACAACACCTGCTGCGTAGAAAAGGATTTATAGAATAATAGAGATGAACTGGTCCTATTTCCTCACATGGCGTCTTCCGGTAGCCTTAGCCCTGGTGGCTTTGGCTGTATGGCCTATCCATAAGGCCTACCGGCTGTTGCGTATCGGGGATTTGGACATGATTGACCACGGGGCTATAGAAGAGTCGTTCTTGTCCACTTTGTTGATAGGCATAGCGGCGGCCTTCTTCCCCTGGACAGGCATAGCGGTTATCGGCGTATGGATAGCGTTGCGGCATAAATGGTTGCTCTCTATGCGAGCCTTCCTGGCCTCGCTGATAGCTATAGCGGTATGCGCTGTGTGGTACGTGGTTATCCGGTATGCGGTACAATATTGGAATATTTTTTAACAACTGATACGATGAAAAAAACACTAACTCTTTGTTTACTTCTCACGGCCATGTGGTCGTCCTTGTATGCTGATGTCAGTCCTAAACGCGAGTTCCGTGCTACCTGGCTGGCTACCGTACAGAGTATCGACTGGCCGTACGTCAAAGCTACCTCTTCAGGTAATATATTGACGCAGAAAAAAGAACTGACTGCCTACCTGGATAAGTTGGTGGCCGGTAATATGAATGCCTGCTGTTTGCAAGTGCGTTCGCTGAGCGATGCCTTGTACCAGTCGTCTTACGAACCCTGGGCCGCCTGTCTAACCGGCACACGCGGTCAAGACCCCGGTTATGATCCCCTGGCATTTGCTGTTGCTGAAGCGCATAAACGTGGTCTGGAATTACATATCTGGGTCAATCCCTTCCGGGTCACCTCGTCCGGCAATGTTAAGGAGACGGACTTGGTGTATAAGAACTGCAAACAATGGCTGCTCAAATACGACAACGGCTCCTTCTCGGGCGTTATCATCGACCCCGGTTACCCGGAGGCGCGCGCGTATGTGAATAAGGTGTTGATGGAGATTATCAACAACTACGATGTCGACGGAATCATCATGGATGACTATTTCTATCCTTACGGCGGTACTACTACCGAAGACGCCACCTCTCGCTCCTTGTATTGCCCATCAGGTGCCAATGTGGGCGATTGGAGACGCTCCAATGTGGATAAGTCTATCAAGATGCTGTACGATAGCATACAGGCCGTTAAACCCTGGGTACGCTTCGGTATGGGACCTTTCGGTATTTGGACTACCCAATCGTCCGTTGCTACCAAATACGGTATTACCCTGCCTTCCGGCATCAACGGTCTGGATGACTATGCTGTACAGTTCTGCAATACGGTAGAATGGGTCAAGGGTGGTTATGTCGACTACATAGCACCGCAACTATATTGGGCAACAACTTCTTCCGGTCAGAGTTATCACCGTCTGTGTCAATGGTGGGGACAGACCGTGTGCAAACACTTCTCTGACCTGCTGCCGGGCAATAAGCGCGTCGACTTCTTCGTTTCGCAAGCTGCTTATCGTTTTGATGCCGAGGAGATGGGGCTGGAAGTCGATGATAACCGTAAATACGATCAGTTAGGCGGTCCCGGTTCGGTATTTTATAATACCAACTCATACCTGGTACAGAGTCAGCAATCAGGGGATCGTGAGATGCACCTCAAATTGCGTCAGTCGCACTTTACCCAATATGCTCTGCCGCCTGCGATGGATTGGAAGACTACTGTTACACTGCCTGCTCCCACCAATCTGCAGGTCAACGAAGGTACGCTGCAGTGGGAAGGCTCATGCGAACGCTATACCGTCTATGCTTGGCCGAAAGGACTGGATAAGGATATGGCGATGGAGTCGTCGCAATACCTGCTGGGTGTGACCTATTCCAACTCGTTTGCCCTGACCGATGTATCTGATTTAGCCAACACCACACTGGCTGTATGCCCGTACGACCGCTTCGGTAATGAATATGCTCCTGCTATGTTTAACGAAGGTGAACAGAAGCCCTTCTACCGCATCCAGGTTGTATCTGACGATCCGGATATGGGTTCGGTAAGCGGTAGTGGTGAGTTTATTGAGGACTCGCGCGCCGTTATCATGGCTAAGCCTGTCTACGGTTATGAGTTTGTGCGCTGGAACGACGGCAACACCCTCAATCCGCGTCCGATAACCGTCAAGGCGAATGCTACCTACACGGCTTATTTCCGTACGATTCCTGCTCCCTCGCCCGAAACAGGTACTTTCTCCGTTACATCGTTATGGTCGGTATCAGCTGCCACGTCGGGCTTTATGACTACCGACAACGCCAACCGCAGTATAGCCTACTATGCCGGCGAGGTATATGTCTCGGACGGAGCAACACATAAATATTCTATTCTGGACGCTGCTACTGGTCAACTCAAACAGCAGGTAGACCTGCCTAACGAGTACTTCCAATTCCATAACCTGCGCTTCACCGAGGATGGTCAACTGCTCTTTGGTAATAGCGGTACAAATGCCAATTACCAATCGGTATATGCCGATGTAGAGGATCAAGTAACGTTGCTCAAGAAGATGACGCATGCCGAGTTTGGACGCACGGATTATTTCTATCCATACGGTTCGTGGGAAGGCAGCGGTTATGCACTCATGCTCAGTAATAATGGCGGTAAATTGCTCTATATGCCATTTGCCGGTGGCGAGTTGCTCAACGAGTCTGTTGTCTCGCACGAAGACCTGCCGGGTGGCACTTCGGCTAAGGCCGTTCCTGCTGATGCCAATACCTGCTTTATCTCGGTACCCGGTAAGTCGATACGCCGTTATTCGGTATGGACGGGCGAACAGGTAGAGAGTTGGAAGCGTGTCAGCCCGACACTCAATAAGACGATAACCGGTTGCGGTACTTTCCGCACGCATGGCCACGTATGCCTGATTACTCCGGTGGAGACCTTCGGTAGTTTTGAGGTGTGGGATATCACCAACGGCATGGCTACACCTACTCAATTAGTAACGGCTACACCCGCTCTGGGTAGCACGGAAAACGGTGCCTATACCGTCGACTTTGCTACACGCGTCAGCGGTAATAATGTCGATATCTTTGTCCTGGCTCCCAACAACGGCGTTGCCGCTTATCGTCTGACCTTTGCGCCTGCTAGTACGGGTATCACAGAGACCGCTGCCGACGGACGCCTCGAAGTCTATGACCTGCAAGGTCGTCTGCTGTTCAGCGGTACGGATACCGACCGCGAATGGTTCCACAGTCTGCAACCGGGCGTATATATCATCCGCGAAGGAGACAACAGATATAAGATTTGCAAATAACACCACTTACTAACCTTAAATAATGATGCTTATGAAAAAAACACTTCTTTCTCTGGCAGTCGTGCTCATGAGTATGGCTGCTGTAGCACAAGTATTGGAAGTGACGGGCATGCAACGCCTCGCTACTCCCGTTACTACCGATGCTAAGGTGGCAGGTATAGCGCCTGACGGCAGTTATATCCTGCTCACTTCGGCTTCTAACCAAGGCCTGACGCGTTTTGACCTCGCTACGGCCAAGGCTACCACCATCACTACCGCTGCCGGCGCAGGGTACAATGTGCGCATCGCTGAAGGCGGTCGTCAGATTATCTTCCGGGAGACCACGGTAGGTAAAGACCACCTGCGTCGTCACAACATGGTGCGCCTGAATATGGATACGCGTCGTCGTGCGGTTATTGCTCGTTCGCTGCGCGACATGTCGGCGCTCAAGAATGACGAGGCTCCCTCGATTACTATCAACAACTGCCTGATGGAGTTGACCATCAACGGCGAGACCCGCACACTGGCTCCAAACGGCACGGACGGCAGTTATATCTGGCCTTCAATCAGTCCTGACGGCACTAAGATTTGTTACTACCTGGCCGGTAACGGATGCTGGGTATGCAATATCGACGGCTCCAATCCGCAATATATTGCCCACGACTGCCGTGCTGCCAAATGGTACAACAACAATGTCATCATCGCTATGGCTGACCACGATGACGGTCATTTTACTACTGAGTCCGCTATCGTAGCCTATACGCTGAACGGAAATAAACAGGTGCTCACCGACAACTCGATGATAGCTATGTATCCCTATGCTATCGAAGGCGCTGTGGTCTTCTCTACCGAGGCCGGCGAGACCTATATTATGAACGTTAAATAATAGCCGCCATGAAACGTACAACACTTCTTTTGGCGCTTTGCGCCCTATTGGCGTTGCCGATGATGGCAACGGACCTGTCCGGCAAACGTTTCTATATCAATCCCGGACACGGTAGTTTTGGACCCAATGATCGCCCGATGGCTACTATCCCTTATCCCAATCTGCCTACGACCGGCATGCCCGATACCTGCGGATTCTACGAGACAAATACGAACCTATGGAAATGTCTTTACCTGGGACAACGCCTCAAAGAGGCCGGTGCTACGGTGCTCTTCTCGCGTACGAAGAATGGTCCTTGGCCGTATGCTAAGGTTAACGGAGACTATCCTGACTATACTACAGCAGGCTACAAAGCTCTGCCGGATTATGAGAAGTACAACCGCAACCTAACGGAGATTTGCGAGGAGGTAGAAGCCAACAATATCGACTACTTCATCTCTGTTCACTCCAATGCCGCTACCGACGGTTCTACAGCCAACTATCCGCTGTTCCTCTACCGTGGTAAGGACGGTCAGTCGGAAGAGGCTGTTGCCGGCAGTTATGCTAAGGCAGCTGCTTGTTGGGCTTATCGCAACGGCATTATGTTGTCCGGTATCGACCCGTCGACCTCGTATAAGACTTCTACCAACCTGCGTGGCGATATATCGTTCTACGGCAGCAGTTCGACGCGTACGTCGGCTTATTCCGGCAAACAGTATACCGGTTATCTGGGCGTACTCAAACACGGTGCTTCCGGTTACCTGGTAGAAGGTTATTTCCATACCTACCAACCGGCTCGTCACCGTGCCCTCAATCCTGATTATTGCCATCAAGAAGGCTTGGCTTACTACCGCGGTATCGTAGATTATTACAATGCCGGTAAGGATACCAAAGGCTACATCATGGGTACCATCAAGGATGTCAACAACCGCATGAGCAACAACCTGTTCCAGTACTCGCCTCAGACTAACGACCAATGGGTGCCTTGTAACGGTGCCGTGGTAACCCTCTATAAGGGTGGCGTTAAGGTAGCTGACTACCAGGTGGATAATAACTACAACGGTATCTTCGTCTTCGAGAACCTCGAACCCGGTAACGACTATACTCTCGATGCCGTTTGCGAGGGTTATCACCCGCTCACTGATGAGTATAAGACGCCTCTGACCGTTAAGGCTAACGAGACGACCTATCCCTTCATCTTCCTGGCCGATACATCGTGGACACCTCCTGCGGTTGTCTATCGCAACTATCCGGAGCCTGATCAGCCCGCATATCTGCAGGTAGCTTCGTCCTACGAGATGAAAGCGGTCTATACCGCTAATACTATTGTCGACATGGACGGACTCACTATCCGTCGTGTACTATATCGCAACGGTTTGATGTATGTACTGGCTATTGACAACCAGCGCAATCCTGTCCTCTTAGAGGTCAATCCGGATACGCAAGCTATCGTTAGCGAGATACCTACCAACTTCTGCTCTGTAGCATCTGCTGAAGGTTTCAAACTCAGCGACATAGCCTTTACGGCCGATGGTTACCTGGTTGGATGTAATATGGAGGCGGTGGCGTACACGCCGACAAACAAATGGAATATCTATAAATGGGAGAAAGGCGATACAGGATGGACCGGTGCCTTGTGGTTCAATACCACCAATAACGAGACCGCCGGTAACTTCCTCAACGCCATGGTTGGTGCTTCGCTCGCTTATTCGGGTACTACGGCTGACGGTACACTCGTATCGGAGGCTTATACGACCGGTTCGGACGCTCACAATATGCGTTTCGTTATCTATACTATCGTAGATAATGCTTATGCCGGTGCCGTACGCAATGTGCCCGCTACCAATATCCCGCTGAGAGACTATGGCCATGAGATACAGATGGTGGTTTCTCCGCGCGACAGCACTCAGTTTGTCTTCTTCTCGCCCAATAAGAACGCGTTCGAATGGAAGGTTAATCCTACTACCAATACCGCACCCACTATCGTTGGTACCATGCCTTTCCACACCATTACCGCCAACTTCTTCCGCTATGCCGGTCGCAGTATGATGGCTTGCCCTGCAGAAGATGCACAAGGTAAGAACGTAGGTGTGGCTCTGTATGATATCACGGAAGGTGTAGACATGGCTGAGGCTATCGCTACTACCAATACTACGCTCGAGTCGGCTGCTGCAACCTACACGATGGCATGCGGTGCAGTCAACAATGCCGATATCACCCTCTTCCTGGCTAAGGACAACACCTTTGCTAAGTTCACTACCGAGGGTGTAGCACAGCCTGTTATTCCGCATATCAATGCCTACAACCTCCGCATGACGTACGATGCTAACGCTGCGGCATATACCTTCACGTATACCACCAACATGGCGGCAAATAGCGTAGCACTCAATCTCTATCAGGAAGGCACTCAGATAGGTTCTATCGCGCTGCCGGCTGCCGTCAAGGGTGATAATGAGGCTACTATCAATGTTAGTGAGTTACCCGACTTTACCGGCGAGGCTACGTGGGCTCTCGAACTGACCGCCGATGCTGTGGCTAACTGGGGACAACTGTTCGCCGACAACTCGATGCTCCGCACCGGTACAACGCGCGTGTTCAATGCCGTAGATAATAGCCCTGAATCTGACTATTTCGGTCGCCTCTATATTATGCGTCGTGCAGGCTCGTCCGGTTCGGCAGAACGTCCCTATAGCGGTCTGTATGCCTATAATCAGGACTACACCTTAGTGAGCGAAAACCTGCTTAAGGGCGGCGTAGAGTTCGGTAACCCGGCTCGATTGAATGTCGCTCCCGACGGCTATGTCTACCAAGCCGATTGGTCGGATGGTTATTCGGGTGTATATGTTATCAATCCTGCCGATTTGGAAGGCACCTTTACGCAGTTCTTCCTGGGCACACGCAATAGTAGCGGTTTATTCACCAACAACGGTGTACAGGTCGGCAGTTCGTCACCCGGCTTGGGTATCTACGGCACCGGCGAGGACACCCGACTCATCGTTTACAACGAGGATGCCGGTGGTACATTGCCCGCTAACGGATTGGCTATCTACAATATCGGTCAAGCGGATGGCACGATGGCTCATTCGTGGGGTGTAGCTCCGTCGTCTACTATCACGCTCACCATGCAGGCCAATACCGAAGGTACTCCTGTCGGCACCTCGCATGGTGTGTTCGTCAGCCAGCAACGTGCTTCGGGCAACAACAATACTGCTGCTCCCTCGCTCATGTTCGTCGACTACAATGGTACGCTACAGATGGCTTCGTGCTACGACCCGTATAAGGAGATGATTGATGGTTCCGATGGCGGCGGTTATGCCGTAAGTGCCGATGAGAAGATGCTTGTCCTCCAAGGCGGTAAGAAACAGTTCTATGTCTTCGATATCGATTGGCAAGGCGATAAGCCGGTGCTCAACCTGCGCTACGAATATACCCACGGAATACAGACTATTCGCCAGATGAACTTCGACTTCGCCGGTAACCTCGTATGCTCCGGTGAGGCTGGGGTGCATATCTTCACTATGCCGACCGACAATAATAGCGTTGTTGTTCCTGCTAAGCAGTCACTCAAGGTCAGCAAGAATGGTTCGGGCACTGACCTCGAGACGTTCGAGCAGAATGGTCCGGCTGTCCTTGACCTCAACCAACCGATGTATGACATCCTCGGCCGTCCTGTGGACGCTCACTACCGCGGCATCGTCATCCAAAACGGTAATAAGTTCCTCAGATAATCCTATCTGCACATAATTAAGAAAAAGCGGCCGCGTGGTCGCTTTTTTTTTTGATATATCAAAAATATTTTGTACCTCCGACCTCCTCCGTTGATAGTAGGAGCCATCCTATGCGGAAGCCGCTCCTTCCGAAAGCGGAAGGACGCTCCGCCCTTCGAAAGTCCGGTCGCGTCCTGCTGTGCATACGCCGAGGTAAGTGTGTCTTGGGCGCTCGTGTCGTGCCTCCACTTCCGATTATCGTTAGCTTGCGCTCATGCGTAGATAGTATATGCCCTCTCGCGACAATGGATGCCACGCATATATTTACGCTATCTGCATAGCCCTATAGCTAACGATAATCGCAGAATTTCATTCTGCAGCGCCAAAAACACACTAAAAAATTTGCGTATGTGCAATTTTTGTAGTACCTTTGCACGCTCGATATGGTCTATTGGATGAACCGGAACATGAAGAATATAGCCGTCATATTAGCCGGAGGTGCAGGAAAACGTGCCGGAGAGGGGCTGCCTAAGCAGTTTAGGAAACTATCTGACGGGCGCACCGTCTTGGAGACCTGCGTAGCAGCATTTGAGGCACACGAGAGCATCGACGAGATAGCTATCGTCATGCTCCGTGACTACCTGCCGCAGGCGCAGACCATAGCCCGACAGGCCGGATGGCACAAGGTGAACTATTGGATAGCCGGCGGCCGCGAACGCTGGGAGAGTAGTCTGTTCGCCGCCAAGACACTGCAACAGGCGATGAACGCTAACGGAGACAACGAATGCAATATCCTTCTGCATGACTGCGCACGCCCCTTTGTCTCCGAGGCTATCATTACCCGCGTATGCCAAGCCTTGATGGACTATCAGGCGGTAAGCGTGGCAGTGCCCGTGACGGACACTATATATGAAATTAAAAATTCAAAATTACAAATTAATAGTATACCACCGCGCGAGACCCTAATGCGGGCGCAGACACCCCAATCCTTCCGTTTGTCGCTCTTGCTGCGGGCCTATGAAAAGGCCGTAGAGGAAGCATTGCAGCACGTGACTGATGATGCCGGAGTTATTCACACCTTCCTGCCTGATGAGAAGATAGGAATAGTAGCCGGCGAAGAAACGAATAGAAAACTTACCTATGAAGAGGATTTTCGGAATTAAGAATAAAAAATTAGGAATTAAAAATGATAAAGTTATTATTAACCGATGTAGACGGATGTATGACGGACGGTAGTATGTACTATACTGCTGCCGGGGATGAGCTCAAGCGCTTCTGCGTGTACGACGGAATGGGTATCGTCATGCTGCGCAAGGCCGGCGTGCCCTGTGGTATACTGACCAGCGAGACCACCGAGATTGTCCGTCACCGTGCCCGCAAGTTAGGACTGGAATACCTTTATATGGGTGTCGGTCGCCAGAAAGACCACGGTGAGGTCCTCCGTTTTGCTCCGGCTACGGCAGATCCGGTACGACTGCCCTTCCGCAGTAAGTTGCAGGCCGCCCAAGAGATTTGTGACGAGTTAGGCATCACCTTAGCTGACGTGTGCTTTGTGGGCGACGACATCAACGATGTAGAACTGCTCCGCGCCGTAGGTATGCCCGTTTGTCCGGCTAACGCTCGTCCTGAGGTCTTGGCCGTTCCCGGCATCCTATGCCTGACGCATAAAGGCGGAGACGGAGCCATTCGCGAATTGACAGACCGTTTATTAGCAACGATATGAGTAAAGAAAACAAAGTAAACAAGAGTCGTAAACCCCAACCCAAACGTAACTGGGGATGGGTTTGGTATATCATCTTAGTAGGGGCTGCGCTGTTCTTCTTCTATTCACCCAAAGATAAACAGGTGCGTAAAGAACTCAGTTATACCCAACTATGTGCCTATATAGAGAACGACATGGTGGCTGACATAACGGTGTCGGATGACCGTAAGATAAAAGCTACCATCCGGCCGCAACACTACGTGGTGGTGTTCGGCACACGCGATGCGGGTGAGAAAGTCAAAGGCGTCATCACAACCCAGACGGGTAGCGTAGAGGAGTTCGGTAAGTATATCGACGGCATCAACGCTACGCGTAAGCAGCAAGGCCAAGCACCCGTGAACGTGAGTTATGAGGATTCGCGCGACATGTGGTATATCGTGTTGGTCAATGTGTTGCCGTTTGTGCTTATCTTCCTGTTCTTTGTATGGATGGGACGCGGCATGGGCAACCTCGGCGGCTCGATATTTGGCGTAGGAAAGGCCAAAGCACAGATCTTCGATAAGGACAAGACCGACAAGGTCACCTTTAAAGACGTCGCCGGAATGGAAGGTGCCAAAGAAGAGGTGCAGGAGATTGTGGCCTTCCTCAAGAATCCCCAAAAATATACCGAGTTGGGCGGTAAGATACCTAAGGGAGCGTTGTTAGTCGGCCCTCCGGGTACCGGTAAGACACTCTTGGCTAAGGCCGTGGCCGGCGAAGCCGATGTGCCCTTCTTCAGTATGTCGGGTTCCGACTTTGTAGAGATGTTTGTGGGTGTAGGTGCCAGTCGTGTACGTGACCTCTTCCGCCAGGCTAAAGAGAAAGCTCCGGCTATCATCTTTATCGACGAGATAGACGCTGTCGGTCGTGCCCGCGGTAAGAATATCATGACCGGAGGTAACGACGAACGCGAGTCCACACTCAACCAATTGCTCACCGAGATGGACGGATTTGGCACTAACAGCGGCGTCATCATCTTAGCTGCCACCAACCGCGCTGATGTGCTAGATAGCGCCTTGCTGCGTGCCGGACGTTTCGACCGCCAGATACATGTCGAGTTACCCGACCTCAAAGAACGCAAGGAGATATTCCAAGTACACCTCAAACCCATCAAACTGGATAAGTCGGTAGACGTGGACTTCTTAGCCAAGCAGACACCCGGTTTCTCGGGGGCGGATATCGCCAATGTATGCAACGAAGCGGCGCTGATAGCTGCCCGTAACAACAAGAAACAGGTGGGCAAACAGGACTTCAACGACGCTGTCGACCGTATCATTGGCGGTCTGGAGCGCAAGAGCAAGATCATGACCGAAGAAGAGAAACGCAGTATCGCCTATCACGAGGCCGGTCATGCTACCGTCTCGTGGTTGTTGCCGCACGCCAATCCGTTGGTTAAGGTCACTATCGTCCCGCGCGGACAGGCTTTAGGAGCTGCTTGGTATCTGCCTGAAGAACGCAGTCTGACCAACAAAGAACACCTATTAGACGAACTCTGTTCACTCTTGGGCGGTCGTGCCGCCGAAGAGGTCTTCCTCAAACAGACCTCTACCGGTGCCCTCAACGACTTGGAACGCGCCACTAAACAGGCCTACGCCATGGTCGCCTATTACGGTATGAGCGATAAACTCAAGAATATGAGTTATTACGACTCCACCGGTCGCGGCGAGTACAGTCTGCAGCGTCCCTATTCGGAGAAGACTGCCGAGACGATAGACAAGGAGACCCAGGTGATTATCAACGAACAGATGCAGCGGGCACGCGAACTGCTGACCGAGCACCGCGAGCAACATAACGCATTGGCCGACCTGTTGGTAGAACGCGAAGTCATCACCCACGAAGATGTAGAACGTATCTTAGGACCCAGAAATAGTTAATACCTAAAATATAGAGCTTATGAAACGCTTAGCATTAATCTTTGCCCTGGTAGCCACAGTGGGCTATATGGGAGCGCAGAACGACGTCAAGATGCCTGTCGACCCGAAAGTGCGCGTAGGACATCTGGATAATGGCTTAACGTATTATATCCGTCATAACGAGCAACCCAAACAGCGTTGTGAGTTTCATATCGCTCAGGCGGTAGGAGCCGTATTGGAAGAGGATCATCAGAACGGTCTGGCTCACTTCCTCGAGCACATGGCCTTCAACGGCACGCAACACTTCCCCGGCAAGGGTATCATCAACTATTTCGAATCGGTAGGTGTCAACTTCGGCGGCAATATCAATGCCTACACCAGTATTGACGAGACGGTCTATCGCCTCAGCGATGTGCCGACTATTCGCGAGGGCATCGTCGACTCCGCCTTGCTAGTCATGCACGACTGGGCTTGTGGTCTGCTGCTCTTGGACGAGGAGATAGATGCCGAGCGTGGCGTCATCCGTGAAGAATGGCGTACGGGCGCTAATGCCAATCGCCGTATGTGGAAAGAGGGACGTAAACAGATGTTCCCCGGCAGTCAGTATGCTAAACGCGATATCATCGGCGACACCGCCGTCATCAATAACTTTGCCTACCAGGCTCTGCGCGACTATTACCATAAATGGTATGGTCCCGACAACCAGGCCATCATTGTAGTGGGTGACATCGATGTAGACGTTATCGAACGTAAGATACAAGCGCTGTGGGCTGACGTACCGGCCCGCGAGAATAGGGGCGAGCGTCCTATCTATTCCGTTGACGACAATAACGAGCCTATCGTCTCTATCGTTAAGGATGCCGAGGCGCAACGCAGCATGCTGGTAGTGTACTACAAACACGATGCTCTTCCAAAAGAGACCAGAGGTTCGCTGGCGCATTATCTGCATCAGATAGTCTTCCGCCTGGTGACCAATATCATGTCTGAGCGTTTTGATGCTATCGCTATCGATCCCGATGCTCCTATCTTAGGGGGTGCGGTGTATGAGACCGACTTAGTCAAGCAAAAAGACGCACTGGAAGGCATCGTAGTAGCTAAACAAGGCAAAGAACGCGAGGCCTACGATGTGCTGCTCACGGAGATGGAGCGTATGCGTCGTTACGGCTTTACGGCCTCCGAAGTAGAGCGTGCCAAACAAGAGTTGCTCACATGGTTTGAGAAGGCGTACAACGAACGCGATAACCAAAAGAACCGCACGCTGGCACAAGAGTGCATCCGCAACTTCTTAGACGACGAACCGATGCCGGGTATAGAGATGGAATTTAAAGTGGTACAACAATTCCTGTCTACGCTCAGTCCTGTCGTCCTGTCCCGCGCCGTAGCCGACCTCATGCCCGAGACGAACGTCATCCTCAGTTTCCAAGGTCCGGAAAAAGAAGGTATCACCCTGCCCGATAGAGAAGAGGCATTGAGTAAGTTTGCCGCTATCCGTCATGCCGAGATAGCCGCTCCCGAGGAGGAAGAGCTGATTACCGACCTGGTAGACAATGACCCGACACCCGGCACTATCGTGCGCCGCGAGAAGAATGAGGCTATCGGTACTACCGAATGGACCTTAAGCAACGGCGTCAAAATAGCAATCCTGCCTACCGAATGGAAGAAAGATGAGATACTGATGAAAGCTTACTCCGAAGGAGGCCGTTCGTTGGTGGCTACCGAAGACCTGCCGTCGGCAGACTTGGCTACGGCTATGGTAGAATATATGGGATTGGGTAAGTTCTCGATGACCGACCTACAGAAGGTCCTCAGCGGTAAACAGGTCAGCACCGACTTCAATATCAACGGTTATTCGGAACAGGTAAGCGGTTCGTCTACCGTTAAAGACCTGGAGACAATGCTCCAATTGGTATACCTGCAGTTCACCTCGCTGCGCCGAGACGAGAAAGCCTTCCGTGCCGTTCTTAATATGCTCGAGCAGCAGTTGCAAAACAAGGAGAAGAACCACAAAGGTATCTGGCGCGACTCCATCAGCATGATGAACTCCTGCCATTCGCCGCGTACTATCCTCATCAACGAAGAGAACCTGAAGAAAGTGGACTTGGATAAGTGTCTGGCTATCCACCGCGAGCGCTTTGCCAATGCAGCGGACTTTATGTTCCTCTTTGTGGGTAATATCAATCCCGATGACCCGGCTACAGAGAAGATTATCTGTCAATGGATAGGTGGTCTGCCTACTACCGACGAGCGCGAGCAAGCCAAAGATGACGGCGTACGTATGCCGAAGGGCAAGGTATCCAACTATTTCATGCGCGATATGCAGATACGCACCGCCAGCAACTACATCAATTACCATTCGTATAAGATGCCTTATTCGCTGGCTATGGACGTGAATATGGAGATGATTGGCCGTATTCTGTCCACACGCTACTTAGAGTCTATACGTGAGAAGGAAGGCGGCAGTTACGGAGTGGGTTGTTATGGCGTGGCCGGTCGTTATCCCGTAGACAATGTCAAACTCATTATGTCCTTCGATACCGACCCGCTCAAGCAGATGAAGTTGATGAAGATTATTCATAAAGAGGTGAAGACGATTGTGCAACGCGGACCGTTGGCTTCTGACCTGCAGAAGGAGAAAGCCTCGATGCTCAAAGATCTGGAGGAAGACCGCGAGAAGAACCAGTGGTGGTTGAATACCGTACTATACGATTACTATCGTTATGGCCTCAACAACCTCACGGACTATCAGCCCGCAGTAGAAGCCATCACCGCTAAGACGGTGAAGGCTACCCTTAAGCGATTGGTTAAGGAAAAGAACGTAACTGAAGTAGTTATGTTGCCGGAGTAAGTTCGGTAATGATACGTGCAGCATTCTCGGCGGCCGGTTGGTTGCCGAGAATGTTATTTATATCCCTATAGTCTGCTTCCATCCGTGCGCGGTAATCCTGATCGCCAAGTAGGCGTGTCAGTTCGGTGCGTATATCGCGCTTGGTAAAATGGAAGGCCACCAATTCGCGTATCACTTCGCGTCCCGGAATGATGTTGACCAAGGTGAAGTGCGGGATACGGAAGATGAGCGGTTTGAGCCAACCTAAGTAGCGTGCTAACGCAATATAGTACACCGCCGTCTGCGGGCAACCTAATAGGGCCGTCTCCAGGGTGGCAGTACCCGAGTTGACCACCGCTGCCTCCGCACGGCTGACCAGTGCGTAGGTGTTGCGTGTCAGTTCTTCGCCTTGCAGGTAACGCGCATAGAAACTGTCGTCTATACCCGGCGCAGCTGTTACGGCAATGCGGTAATCGGGCGGACACACTTCCCGTGCTGCGGCTAACATCACGGGCAGACAATGACGTATCTCACTCGGACGTGAACCCGGGAGCAGGGCTATCACCTTTTCCCGCTCTGACGAAACCGAATTTGCTTGCTTCCAAGCGCGAATACTGTCCATGGTAGGATTGCCTACATAGGTACATTGGTAACCATACTTGGCGTAGAAAGCCGGTTCGAAGGGGAAGATACCTAATATAAGGTTCGAATAACGTGCGATAGCATGTACGCGCCAGGTCTTCCACGCCCAAATCTTTGGCGGTATATAATAGACGACGCGCGTATGGGGTAGGTGCTCCTTGCAGAAACGCGCCATCTTGAGGTTAAACGACGGGTAGTCGATGAGGATGAGTACATCCGGCTGCTCGCGGAGTAAGCCTTCCTTCGCGATGCGGAAGTTTTGACGGATAGTGCGCAGATTGGCTAATACCGCTAGCACACCCATAAAAGCCATCTTTCTGTAGTCTTGCAACAACTCGCATCCTTCGGCACGCATTTTGTCGCCCCCCAGACCGATAAACTCGGCCTCGGCGTCACGCGTGCGTAAGGCGTGTATCAGATTAGAGGCGTGTAAATCGCCACTGGCTTCTCCGGCTATCAGGAAATACTTCATTCGTCTATATGGTTAGTAGTGTAGCACCAATCATGTACGGCATAGCCCCAATAAGCACTCCTTTACTCAGGCGCCAGGTGTCGGTAGTATAAAATACAAATACCAACGCCATATTAGGGAAGACGCTCAACAGCAGCAGTTTGCTCATCGTAGGATAGATAGCGCTGCCCAACTGGCGGATGGCATTCCATAGATGAAAATTATCTATGTACACTACGCAAAACAACAGGGGCAAGAGCAATCCCAGGGTGATGCCTATCCAATATCGGTCAAAGCGCTGCATAGGCCGTCATATCTACGGTGCAGGGTTGTATACTAATATATCCGTGTTCCAACGCATATTGGTCGGTGTCCTCCGCTTCCGGCTCGTCGTTGACCATATAACCGGTCAGTTGATAGGCTGTCTCACCGTTGTCGAGCGTCACCGGTTCCATCTCTTTCTCCCAATGACTGCGACACTGGCGGCACCATTTAATGCCGTGTATCTCGCCCTTGGGGGCATTGATATTGTAGCATCCGGCAGGTATACCTTCATCGATGAGGTGTTGGATAATCTGCGGTATGTAGGGGCTCATAGGCTCAAAGTCGGCATCTAAGTCATGGTCATCGATGGAGAAGCCGATAGCGGGTATGCCGTTCTCTACTGCTACAAAGCAGGCGCCCATCGTGCCCGAATAGATGATGTTGATGGCGGCATTCGAACCGTGGTTGATGCCGGACAGCACCAAGTCTATCTGCCGCGGGTCACCGCCGAAGAGCACATTGATGGCCAGTTTGATGCAGTCGCTGGGCGTGCCGCTGGTGACGTAGACATCGGCATCGGGCAGTTCGGTCGTCTCTATCTTGCGCAGCGTCATCGGCTTAGTAGAGGTGACCGCGTTGCTCATCGCACTGCGTGCTCCGTCCGGCGCCAGTACGGTGACGTGACCAAACTGCGCCGCTACGCGTGCCAGGAGCATGATGCCCTTGGAGCCCCAGCCGTCGTCGTTGGTAATCAGGATATTCATGTTGTTATTGTTGCATGAGGGCGTGTACGCGGTCGATAATCTGTCCGGCTAACTGGTCGGCACGCAGCATCGTGGCGGCCTCGCTATAGACGCGGATGATAGGTTCGGTATTTGACTTGCGCAGATGTACCCAGCCTTCTTCAAAGTCAATCTTCACACCGTCACGCGTATCGATGTGTTCGTCTTTGTACAGCGTCTTGATGCTGTCTAAGATAGCATCTACATCGGTGTCGGGTGTCAGGTCGATGCGGTTCTTGGAGATCTGGTACTCCGGCAGGCGCTGTTTCCATTCGCTTACCTTGAGTCCGTTCTCCGTCAGGGCCGACAGGAAGAGGGCCACACCTACCAATGCATCGCGACCGTAATGACAGGCGGGATAGATGACGCCGCCGTTACCTTCACCGCCGATGACGGCGTTGACACGCTTCATCTCGGTAACTACATTTACCTCGCCTACCGCACTGGCCGAGTATTGTCCGCCGTGGGCCATGGTCACGTCTCTCAGGGCGCGTGAAGAGGACAGGTTGCTGACCGTATTGCCGCAGGTATGCGAGAGCACATAGTCGGCCACGCTGACCAAAGTATATTCTTCTACAAACATCTCTCCGTTCTCGCATACGATAGCCAGACGGTCGACATCCGGGTCTACGACAAATCCCACATCGGCTTTACCTTGACGCAAGAGGTCACTTATCTCGGTCAGGTGTTTGGGGAGCGGTTCAGGATTATGCGCAAAATGGCCTGTCGGTTCGCAGTTGAGACGAATGATATTCTTCACACCCAGAGCCTCCAGCATAGCCGGTATGGCGATGCCGCCTACCGAGTTAACGCAGTCGACGGCTACGGTAAAGTTGCGTTTAGCAATGGCCTCTGCATGCACGAGCGGCAAGGCTAAGACTTGACGAATATGATAGTCCAGATAGTCTTTGTGAGTAATCGAACCTAAGTTATCCACCTCGGCAAAGACGAAGTCTTCGCGTTCAGCGATAGCTAATACTTCTTTGCCCTCGGCATCGTTGAGAAACTCGCCCAACTCGTTAAGCAGTTTGAGGGCGTTCCATTGTTTGGGATTATGACTGGCGGTCAGGATGATACCTCCTGCCGCTTTCTCGCCGGTGACGGCCAGTTCGGTCGTAGGGGTACTGGCCAGACCTATATTGACTACATTATAGCCCATTCCCATAAGGGTGGAGCAAACTAATCCGTCCACCATCGGGCCGGATATACGGGCGTCGCGCCCTACTACGATTGTGTTATTGTCGGGCATTTGAGCTCGGCGTTGGGTGGCATAAGCCGCCGTAAAACGGACGATATCCACAGGACTCAGTCCTTCTCCTACGCGGCCGCCTATGGTGCCGCGAATACCGGAAATGCTTTTGACAAGACTCATGATATAGATGTTTTAATAACGTTTGATGCGGAAAGTAAAGTCATACCCGTAGGGCGTAACTGAACTGTTGTCGTCTACAAAGCCCAACTTACTGGGGACGATGAGTTTGCACACAGTACCCGGGTATTTCATAAACTCCACGGCTACGTGCCAGGCTTCGCAGGCGCGTGCGTCACTCAGGTTGCCCTGTTGGAAGACGAGCGGATAACCTGCCTCATCGGTATTCCAATAGCTGACTGTATCGGGATAGGAGGTGAGGGTATATTTCTTGTAGCGCACGATAATCTCGTCGCCGGCCTTGACGGCTTGTGCCGTCGTGTCGCCTTGCTCTACGATGTGGATATACAGATTCGTGTAGCCGGATATCTTATAGTAGTTCTTCTCGCCCCATTCGTCGGGTACGTGACTGTAGACTACTATATTCTCGCGATCGATATAGTCGGCAATCTGTCGTTTCTCTTTCTTGAGCAACTTAGAGTAGGTGGTGTTGGTGCATCCGATAGCCATCATAGCGGCTATCATGAGGACTGCTATTTGAAACAGTTTACGCATAGTATATAATTATTCTTCTATTAGCAATTCTATTTGTACATTCGTATAAGGCTTGACGCGTCCGTTGCCGATAGCGCCGTAGGCCATATACCACGGAGCGACTATCTGTACCGAGTCGCCCGGTCGCGTCAGTGGCAGCAGGTCGTCGATGGCGGGTAGGAGTCCGCTTTTTTCTATCTGAACGTTGGTTTGCTTATCTTCTATCAGGCTGCCGTCCATCTGGCGAATCTGTAGCCGCAGTCGGCGTTCGCCTGTCGTCACGGGTGTACGGTCGTCGATGTTGATGCCCCGCACCCAGTAGTTCTCGTCGGTGAGGACATAGCCTTCTTGCGCTAAGTAGGTCAGGCTGCGATCGGCTTCTTCGGCCATGCGACGATTGAGGTCCACCATCTGCACAACGGTCGTGTCGGTCGTGTCGGTCTGACGGGTACGCTGACTGGGACGTTGCGCACCGGTAGACGAACAAGCAACCAACATAGTGGCCATCAGGCAGAGGATAATATGTCGTGTCGCTTTACTCATTTGCTATGTAGCCGTTTATATTCGGTAGGCGTAACACCCATCATCTGTTTGAAGCACTTACTGAAGTAGCGCGAGTCGTTCATACCGATCATATAGGTGACCTCGGTAACATTATATTGCTGCATCTCCAGCAGTTGGGCGGCGCGTTTGATGCGTACCTCGCGGATGAACTCTACGGGACTCAGACCTGTCAGACCTTTCAGTCGGTTGAAGAAGACCGTCCTACCCAAAGCCATATGCGATACCAGGTCGTCCACGGTCAGGCAGTTGTTGTCCATTTCCTTCTCCATAAAGTTGAGCAACTGGGCGAGGAATATCTCGTCCGGCGACTGCTGCACTTTGTTGATGTCCATCTTGAGCAGTTGCGAGCGATACAGTTCGCGCAGTTGTTCGCGTTGTGCCAACAAGTTACGCACGCGGGCAGTCATATACTCCGGCGAGAAGGGCTTGGTGATATAATCGTCAGCGCCCTTGTCCAGGCCTTCCAACTGACTCTCTATAGCCGTCTTGGCGGTCAGTAGGATGACGGGTATATGTGCCAGGTTCTCGTCCTGCTTGATGCGTTGTGTGAGTTCCAATCCGTCCATGTTAGGCATCATCAAGTCGGTGATGACCAGGTCGGGTCCTTGGTTTTGGATGATATCCAATGCCTGTACACCGTCTTCGGCGGTGACGATACGGTAACTGTCGGCAAAGATATTTTGCATAAACAGCCGCATATCCTCGCTGTCGTCTACTACGACGATGAGCTTCTTGGCATCATCCACGGAGATGGTATTGAGGTCGGGTAGGGGTTCGATAGCGGTGTCTTTACGTATGGAGTCGTCTACAATCATATCCACCTCGTTGCCGAAGTGATCGTGTCCTTTGCGCAGCATGACGATAAAGGTGCTGCCGCGTCCTACTTCGCTCTCTACCTCTATGTAACCCTTATGCAGGTCGACTAATTCTTTGGTCAGGTTAAGTCCTATACCTGTGCCGGGTTGATTGCCGGTATTGCGCAACTCGTTATGACTCTGGAAGCGGGTGAATAGGATACTGCGTTTATCTTTCGGTATACCCGGTCCGGTATCCTGCACGCTGATGACTACAAACTCCTCTTTCTCGGTCAATCGGATAGTGATGCTGCCGCCGGCGGGAGTGTACTTAAAGGCATTACTGAGCAGGTTGGAAAGGATGATATCCATCTTGTCGCGGTCCACCCATGCTACGGCATCGGCGGCTTGCAGGTCCCAAGTATAGGTAATATGTTTATCCGCAGCTTCCTTATTGAAATGCGCGGCCGTCTGCTCGATGAGTTCGCTCATGCGGGTAGACTGAATTTTGAGTCGCAGTTGGTGTTGCTGCAGTTTGCGGAAGTCCAATAACTCGTTAACCAGTCGCAGCATGCGTTTGCTGTTGCTGCTCACTATCTCCAGTTGTTCGCGTACAGAGCCGGACAGACGTTCGGTATGTAAGATATTGTCTACCGGTCCGGAGATAAGGGTGAGCGGCGTGCGCAATTCGTGACTGATATTGGTGAAGAAGCGCAACTTGATGTCGGTTACTTTTTGTTCTACTGCTACCTCTTGTCGCAGGGCGCTGGTGGTGTTGAAAGCATGCACGGCTAGTACGGCTAGCAGCGAGAGCACGAAGAGTACAATCAGTATGACGTACCACGACTGCCAGGCGGGGCGTCGGATAGTGATAGGATAGGAGAGCACCTGTGAACTCCATTCGCCTTCGCTGTTGGTGCCGGCTATTTGGAAGATATACTTGCCCGCTCCGAGGTTGGTGTACGATACCTCGTGTCGCGTGCCGTCGCTACGCCATTCTTTATCGGCGCCGCTCATGCGGTAGCGGTATTGTATCTTCTCGGGTGCCACATAGTCTAAGGCGGCAAAGCGGATAGTGACAGCTTTGGGGTTGGGACGGTCGATGCCGGTAATGACGATAGGCGGTATATACGACGAGCGCGTTATCTGATCCGGCGTGAAGCGGCAGTAACCATGGTTATAACCAAAGGCTATGTCATCACCTATGCGCACGGCCTTAGCTTCGGTAAAGTACGCATCGCGGTCGCCGGTCAGTACGTCATAGTGTTGGTGGGTATTGCTGCGCGGGTTGTAACGCACTATACCTTTCTCGCCCGTCATCCACAGGTCGCCGTCGTGATCAACGGCTAAGGCCAAGATGATATCGTGCTCTATAGGCACTGTCGTCAATCCAGGTTGGTCAATATCTACGCGCAGCAGTCCTCCTCCGAAGGTGCCGGCCCATACTTGTCCGCTGCGGTCGATAGCGAGGCAGCGTACGTCGTGATAAGGCAGTAGACTATCGCCTATGAGTAGGCCGTCGGTCGTAGCGGCTATGAGGGTGCGGCGGGTGTAGAGCAAGTCGCGCACTTTCAGGTGCGGGAAGAGGTGACGTTGGGCATTATCGGTGATGTCCCATATGCCGTCGTCGTAAGTGCCGATAAACAGGTGTCCGTCGGCCTCGAGGATAGCGTATACATCGGCTTGACCGCAGGGCGTGGGAGTACCGATGACGCCGCGCCCCTTAGTACCTAATAATAACCCGCGTGATGTGCGCGTAGCGCAATAGATACGTCGGCGGTCTTTGACGTAAGTGGTCAGTTGTCCGTCTTTGACTAAGAAGGCTCTGACCTCACCACTCGGGTCGTCCGTTGTACGCATGTCGACTAAGTCGAAGGGCTGCGGATTGAGGTCTATACGGTCGATACCTTTGTCGTAGGTGGAGAGCCAGAGTATGCCTTGCCGGTCTATATAGGCGGTGTGAATCATATTTGTCACACCTTCCATTCGTCCGTTGACGATATGTCCGAAGGGCCATTCCAGTTCGTCTCGCTCATAGTTATAGCGTGAGAAACCTCCTCCGGTAGGGTTGACCCACAGGTTGCCGTCTTTATCTTCCAGCATGAGGAAGTTGCGCCGCAACTGGCCTTCGTAGCGTGGGTCGAGCGCCGGCGTGAAGCGTTTCCATTGTCCGTTGCGGTAACGCGATATACCCGGTTGGTCGTCTATGACCCACACGATGTCGTGCCGGTCGATGTAAATTGAGTCGGTCTCGAGGGTCAGCGGTGGTCCTTTGCGTCCTGTCGGAATCATCTTTCCGTCCGCGAGCGTATAGCACGTATTATCGTAGGTCTGGATGATCAGTTTCCCCTGCTCTTCCCACAGGTTGATGATACGTCCGTCGTGTGCGCTATTGGGATCCGGGGAGGAAGGCTGATAAGTAGTAAACGTATAACCGTCAAAGCGGTTCAGCCCTGCCCATGTGCCGAACCACATATAGCCTGTGCTGTCCTGCAGGATGGTATTGACGGTATTCTGACTCAGTCCGTCCTCTACCGAGTAATGGCGGATAACATGATGCACCTCGGCGGGCAAGGTCATTGCCCACAGCAGAAGAAGCAGTATGTATCTCGCGCGTCGCATTATTTTGCAGTATCGGCCAGGTGCACCATATATTGTCCGTAAGCGGTCTTCATATCCTGTCCTAAGTTACGCAGTTGATCTGAGCTTATCCATCCGTTGCGCCAAGCTATCTCTTCAATGCAGGCTACGTAGAAGCCCTGACGGTTCTGGATAGTAGCGATAAAGTTGCCGGCATCCAGCAGGCTGTCGCAGTTACCGGTGTCGAGCCAGGCGAAGCCGCGTCCGAAGAGTTTGACTTGCAGTGTACCTTCGTTCAGGTAGCATTTATTGAGGTCGGTTATCTCATATTCGCCGCGTGCACTGGGTTTGAGGGCTGCGGCTTTAGCGCAGACGGTACTGTCGTAGAAATATAATCCGGGCACCGCGTAGTTACTCTTTGGTTGCTGGGGTTTCTCTTCCAGACTCAGCACTTTGCCGTTAGCGTCGAACTCCACTACGCCGTAGGCACGCGGGTCACGCACTTCGTAACCGAAGATACAAGCGCCGCCATCGCGTTCAGTCTGCTCAACAGCCTCTTTGAGCATCGTGCGGAAACCCTGACCATAGAACATGTTGTCGCCTAAGATGAGGCAGCCCGGTTCGCCATTCAGGAACTCGGCTCCTAATACAAAGGCTTGCGCCAGGCCGTTGGGAACCAGTTGTACCTTGTAGCTGAGTTTCATACCCAGTCGGCTGCCGTCGCCCAACAGTTCTTCGAACATAGGCAGGTCGCGCGGCGTAGAGATAATCAATACCTCGCGTATGCCGGCAAGCATAAGGGATGACAAGGGATAATAGATCATTGGCTTGTCATATACGGGCATGATTTGTTTGCTGATTGCTTTACTGAGAGGGTACAACCTTGTTGCACTGCCTCCGGCAAGAATAATACCTTTCATATGGTGTATTGTTTTATTCGCGTTGTTCGGGGAAGGCTTGCCAGCCTTGTGCCCGCAGTTGTATTTCTTCGCCGTTGCGTCCTACGAGTACGGCACCCAATTCGGGTTTGGTAATATGTCCGACAATATATATGTCGTCTAAAGGAATCAGTTTCTCGTAATCGCTCAGCGGGCAGGTGAAGAGCAGTTCATAGTCTTCGCCTCCGTTGAGAGCGCAGGTGACGATGTTGAGATTCATCTCTTCGGCTACGACGGCTGCCTGGTAGTCGATAGGTATCTTATCCTCGTATATAGCGCATCCTACGCCGGATTGCTTACAAATATGCATCAGTTCGCTGCTCAGGCCGTCACTTATGTCCATCATCGCGGTGGGGTGTATGCCGGCTTTGCGCAAGGCTTCTACTATGTCGCGTCGTGCTTCTGGCTTGAGTTGGCGTTCGAGCAGGTATTCGCGTCCCTCAAAGGCGGCTATGTTATCGCCGCTGACGGCGCCGCGTTGTGCTATACGTTCGCGCTCGAGCAGTTGCAGGCCTAAGTAGGCGCTGCCTAAGTTACCGCTCACGCATATTAGGTCGTTGACCTGTGCGCCGCTGCGGCGGATGATATCTTTCTCGTCGGCTATGCCCAGACAGGTGATAGCTATCGTCATGCCGGTCATCGAGGCCGAGGTGTCGCCGCCTACCAGGTCTACGCCGTAGCGCTCACACGCCAGACGTATGCCGCTGTACAGCTCTTCTACCTGTTCTACGCCAAAGCGGGCTGACAGGCCTAAGCCGACGGTTATCTGAGTGGGAGTGCCGTTCATGGCGTATATATCGGAGAAGTTGACCACGGCGGCCTTGTAACCCAAATGTTTGAGGGGAACGTATTCTAAGTTGAAGTGCACACCTTCTAACAATAGGTCTGTCGTCACTAAGACGCGTCTTTTGTCCTTGCTCTGTACTCCTTGTTCAAAATCCAATATCGCCGCATCGTCTCCTACGCCGAGGACGGTGGAGGGTTGTTGCGGCTGAATATCTTTTGTGAGGCGTTCGATAAGTCCGAACTCCCCTAAGGTATTGATTTGTGTTGTTTGCGACTCGTTCATAAAAAGCCTACTTCTGTAATTTGGGTGCAAAGGTACATAAAATTTTGCATTTATGCAAATTTTATTTAGGATTTAATATTTATGATTTATGATTTTGAAACACAACCACCCAAGTCCGTCGTGTGACAAACTCGGGTGGAAGAGTGTTGATGGCGTTTATTAGACGCCTAATGCGCAAGGTTAATCGCCGTTTCCGTTGTATTCGTTCTGGTCGATGCTGACTCCTTGCGTGCCTCCGAACTGAACCATTAAGGGATCAAGTTCTACGCGCTCCGTGCGCGGGTTATAGTATTGTTTCTTCATAATCTTCAGTGTCATTCCCAAATTCGGCTGCAAAGGTACGGCAAAATTTTGATATATGCAAATTTTTGCCGTACTTTTGTGCCATTTTGGTGTTATTTCATCAACTGACCTTGAGCGTTATACATCTTACCGTCGCGGAGGATGTAGAGTTGACCGTTCATGATCACTTTCTGCGTACCTTCAGCGTCGAACTCGAAGTAGTTCTGCAGGTCAGTCGTGCTGCCATTGTTGCCACCGATGCCCAAACGACGACGAACAGGAGCGTTAGCCGGATCGTTCACTACGAGCGGAGTGGTCGGCATCTCGTCCAAGTCGATGTATGCGCGATAAGCAGCCAAGGTTGCACCCGCACCGCAGCGACGCAGTTTCTTTTGAGCGATGACGTACTTGTCGGTCAGGCTACCTGCGGCCATATCGGTGAAGGTACCATACATACCGCGATCAGGTATCGGGTCGTTAACCGTATTAGCATTAGCATCCTGCAATAATACGATGAAGGTCGTATCGGCTACGTAAACGTACGGTATACCGGCTTCCAGTGTTCCTGTCTCTTCAAGGAAGTATGCGAAGCCCGGGCCTTGGTAGTCAGCCTTGTAGAAGGTGCCACCGAAGCGATCCGTAGTTGCTACATCGAACGGCAAGCAGACGGTACCTATACCACCCAGTTGCAAATTAGCACGAGACTCATCAGCAGCGGTGAACTCAATCTTCGAGATACGGATATATTGATCTACACCGGTACCATCATTCTTAACACCCATAAGCGTTACTTCGCCCGGCTCTACATAAGCTGAATAGGTCTTCACATCTGTCTTCGAAGAAGAAGCATCTGTTGATACAGCATCGTTAATCTTCAGACGACGGTTGTTGGTATTGTTATCCGAGAACTCAACGGTTACCTTACCGGGAACAGTTACATTGAACTTGATGTGACCGCCCTTAGCGAACCATCTTTCACCTTCTTTCACAAGAGCCTCTTGACCACTAAAGATTAGAGCTTGAGAGTTAAACTCAGCATCATTCTTCAGTTTCTTACCTTCATCATCAATATTGGCCATGAGTTGTTCAACATTCTTCTCAGCAGGTTTGATAGTCTGCAGAGTTGTTGCAGCATTAGCCCAGTTCCATGTAGTACTTGCCGTTACATCAACTTGCGGCAGATCATGTTTTACAGTGAAGTTCACCGTGTAAACTTTTGTTACCGTCTGATCTTCCGATTTAACCGTAACGGTCGAACTTGCAGCGTAGCTTACAAACTCAGTTGCATTATCAATAGTTACATTTGCATAGCCGCCCATAGTAGCCGTTGCAGCAAGAGCCGGAACATCGGTCGTTCCCTTAGCCAACTCTACGTCATAGGTATAAACACCATCCTCAAGAGCAATAGCTGTTGCAGGAGTTCCATAACTCAATGCCATCAGCGTAGCATCGTTCGTTACGCGGTAGCCAAGTTCAGCTTCGTCAGAAGTTACAGAAGTATTTTGGTGACCTGCAAGAACATTGGTTACTACTACATAGTACGTACCCTCGGTTGTGGTCGTCAGCGTAGCAGCGTCAGTACCTACTTCCTCGTCGTCACCTACGGTAGCTTTCTTATACCACTGGTAATGGAGCGTACCCTCACTAACAGTAGCCACAACGGTTGCGGTCATGTCACCCGGATTAAATGTATGGTTCGTAGCCGGTTGAGTCTCAATAACCGGAGTAGCAGCCTTCGGTAATTCAAATGCGATGTTGGTCAGTTGAACATTGCTACCTTGCGAGCGAATATACCATACTTTACCGACGCCTCCTGTTAAGTCGAATGAATTAGGAGTACCAGCAACGGTTGTTGTTGCGTTGTCTGTACCATCTGCAACGTCGGTTACATAGTACTTATCTCCGGCACGAGCAGGAGTAATAGTCAGACATACATCATTCGGAACCGAGAAGGACAGCGCATTATCCTTAAATGTAATATACTCTGTCGTGGCAGGACTATAGTTCGAACCTAAGTTCATCGACAAGCCCTCCCATGTCTGAGCTGTTGAAGCGTATGCATATACACGTCCTTTATTCAGATTAAGCGAATAATCCTTCTTACCTGCTACTGCCAATTCATCTCCGCTTTCAATAACTTGAATTTGACTAATTTGCACATTTGTGCTCTTGGTATGGAGATAGAATGTACGACTCTTTGTACTATTATACGTTATATACCCCGTAGAATAAAGTTCTTTTGACGGAACGCTAATCGCTTGTCCGACAGGATCAACATCGCCTTCGGCCATAGTACTCAACACAACTTCTTGTGCTGCACTATTGGTATTGTAGAGAACAAGTTTAATCTTCGTTTGTGTTGTGGTAGCATTATAAACAACTACCTTATTCAAACCGGACAGTCCCTTCACGGATGCATTCGAAGACGAAGAACCAAATATTGCGCCATTTTCGCCATGCACATTATCATTAGCTGTCACACCGGTGATAAAGTTCGTGGTGTTGATTGCGCCTGTTGACTTATTGATCAACTTAATGGCACCATCCGAAGCCCACTTAGCGTAGAAGTTCTTTGCTGCACTGATAGTAAACGAAGTTACGTCAACTACATCGCCGCCTGCGGTCTCTGCCCAACCTTGGAAGATATAATCCTCTTTCTCTGGATCTGCAGGAACGTTACCGGCTGCAATGCTCGTAGCATCTTCAACCTCAAGGGTTTCCAGCAAGGTCTCACCGTCATAGAATTTAACTGCATGTTTCTTCACGTCGCGGGTGAGCGTGATAGTATATATGGTGTAATCACCATCCTTATCGGTAAGCTTGTAGGAGTTCGGACCTTCAACCCAAGCGCTACCATCGTTAACTACGATAGAGTTAGTTGCAGCAGCCTCATTCCAAACGATCGTCGGAACAATAGTCAGAGCAGCCAAATTAGACTCGTACGGGATAGTTACCGTTGCCGTCTTAGCAGCCTCGTTGATTGTTACCGTACGACCGTCAATAGTCATAGCTGTCAACATCGGATTCATTGCGCGAGTTACTTCCATTACAGAAGGACCACCATTCCACTTGTTGCCTTCCGTACGAACAATATACAATTCGTTATGGCCGTTAACAGCTGCCGGCAAAGTGAGATAATAATCTTTTGCCTCACTTGCCAATTCACCCGTAGCCCACACTTCATTTGTAGCTTCTTTTTCTGCATACAGAATAATCTGCGTACTACCTGTTGTGTTCGGTTTCGCGGTCAAATCCAAGTGAAGTACATCGCCTTCTTGGAAGTTCTCAGTAGCCTTCACACCAATATACTTGCCGCTACCACCTAAGTTCATACCAGAACTCAAATTGATGGTTAGTTCGTCTCCATCCGGGTAAAGACCTGTTTGGGTACCTTTTGTTTGGCTTGTCGGAGTAATCTTCACCAGGCAAACGCCATCTTTCGGTGTTACGCTATACTTACCCGTTATAGGATCTGCCGGAGCAGGAACCCAACCAGTTGCACAGTTCTCATTTGCAACAGGAGCATTAAATGTACCTCCGGAGATGAAGTGATCTACATCAACCGTTGAAACCTCACCTGTAAAGTCACCGCCCTTGACTGCCAAGTCTACTTGCGGAGCTGGATCGTTAAACTGCGGGTTGGACTCATTGAGAGCCTTCACACCATTGAACGTACCGCCGTTGATAGTAACAGAGATGTCTTTCTTCGTAGTGTGCTGTGCGATAGCAATAGCAGCACCGCTGGTAGTCGAACCACTGCCGTTCGGATCGCAAGAGAACACAGTTGCGGTTGCGGTGAAGGTACCAGCATTGATTACTAATGTACCCGCGCGCATCTCGATAGCGGCATCCTCACCGGTCAAGGTTCCGTTGTTAACCGTCAATGTACCTACCTGTGGATGGTAAATGGCAATACCTACTGTACCGGTAATCGTACCGCCGTTGATTGTGATGTCGGTGTTGTTACGGCTTCCGTTACCGGTAATACCATAATAGTAACCGGTGAAGATACCACCATTGATTACCAGAACTGCTGGATTATTTGCATCATCGCCAGCCTTCGTCAATGCAATAGCTGCATAAGCCTTATTGCCGGCAACAATCGAACCTGCATCCGGATCGCTAGAATCGTTAATCGTCAAGCTTGCACCATTGTGTACAAGGATAACACCACTCGGAAGAGTTGATGTACCGGTGTACTCAATCTTGTGGCCTGCCAAGTCAATAGTAGCCGTTACGCCGACTGCAATCTCAATCTGAGCTGTTACATCAATATCCTGTAATAGAACAATCTCGCCATCAGCAGCGTGTGTCAAAGCCTCAGCGAACGTTGTGTAATAAGCATCACCAATGCGAGCCACATTGCTATTATCAAGCCATTGAGCCGTAACAGTTACATTCGATGCGGGCATGGTAAACTTGCCCTCCGAAACAGCTACATCATCATTATTGGCATCTTTTACTGTCCATCCGCTCCATACAAAGCCGGTCGCAGGAGTAAACGTATTTGCTAATAGAGTTACTTCATCGCCAGCTACATACGCATTAGCGTCCGTCATATCGCCCGAACCACCATTAGCGGCATAAGCAACCGTGTAGGTGGGTTTGAACTCTACTTTGTAAATACGTAGCATTTGATCCGAATCATCACTTACCAATACACCCTTAATAAGAACATCACCGGCAGCAACCAAAGCATTATCAGTTACAATGTCAGCAGTTTTGTTATTCGAAGAGCTATTGGTTCCCTTCGTTCCGTTGATATTTACAGTACGAGCTGCGTTGTTACCTGTATTGGAATAGGTTACATAAACCTTACCCGGAATAGTGGTATTGAACTTCAACTCTTTTCCTTGTGCATAACTTGCATCTCGATAATAGTGCTGCAACTTACCTGCAATAGCGAGAGCATTAAAGCCAGCATCCCAAGTTACATCCGCATTCGCCAAAACAATCATATCATTTTGTCCTAATGTTCCATATGCTGCATCAGCTGCATCTTTCCAGTTCCAAGTCGTTGCAGCAGAGATAGAAGTCAAACTCTCAATACCTGCTGTTGAACTATAGGTCAAAACGATGGTCTTCAGAATGTTGTCTCCTTGCTTCAGATACAGGTTCACATCTGTCTCTGCTACATCCAGCAGCGACTTATACGAAACCGTAACCTCTGTATCTGCAATAGCACCGGCTGTCGGAGTGACAGAAGCGGTACTCAGCGTAATGCCATCTACTTCGGATGCCAAAACAAGCTTTACTAAATCATCGCCTAAGTTCGCACCGGAGAAGGTGAAGTTCTTCGAGTCTGTTGCAACCTTATTGGAAGTCAACGTCAAAGCCGTAGTCTCGGTATAGATTGTCGGAACTGCCGGAGCATTAACCGTTACATGGAAGTAATGCGAAGTAGCAGTACCCTGCGAGTTGGTAGCCACGCAGTAGTAATACAAATTGCTTGCTACATTATTAGCCGGAGTGTAACTTGCACTCTGTGCGCCTTCAATAGCGGTTGCACCCGTAGTACTTGCACTGCTATTAGAATACCACTGATACGTCGGAGTCGGATAACCCGATGCCGTAATCTCCAACGGAGCAATCACGTCATTGAGGTCATATACCGCAGCCTGATCTGCATCCGGAGCCGAAATACTCGGAGCCGCAGGAGAAGGTTTAACAGCAACTGTACCGGAGATGGTAAGTGGCTTTCCTATACGGTAGCTACTTGCCGATTCTCCATATGCATAAATTTTCAAAGTAACGGTGCCTTCATATGCTTTACCGGCAAACTCAAACTCATGGTCTGCACCTGGGTCATTATTATTGGTTTGGTTGTAACTCAATGCCTCGTTTGTTGTCGCATCAGACAACTCCACCTCGATATCGCAGGGGTTAGAAACTGCTACCATTTTAGTAGTAACACTGTTGATAGTGAATATGTAGTCCGAAGCCACATCAAAGGTAACATATACATATTGAGCATCGTTTTTCGCTGTTGGAGTTGCAATCTTCGGCGAACTTGCAGTTTTACCGCCACCTGATTGAACTTCCAAACCTCCTGCTGTAGTAAAGCCAACCAAATTCGAGATAGAGGCAGAATTTGCCTCCTTCTTATCTGTTGCTAAAGTTGTTTGACTTGTACCAACTTTCACATTATATGTAATCGTTGCCGCACCCGTGGCAGGCCAAGTAACGGTTATGGTAGCCTCTTTGCTAATTGCATTATATGTCGAGGTAGCAGCCTGAGATGCTGTTACCACATATGAACCGGCTTTGGTTGCCGTAAACGAAGTACCATTTACAGTTGCATCCTCAGAAGCCACTTTCAAGGCGTACGTTACTGCGCCATCACTATTCGATGACCACAAACCACTCAAATCCAAAGCACTTGCACCTACTACATAAGCTCCGTTAGAGAACGTTGCTGTCGGGTCAGTTTTGGCTGTTTCCCACTGTGCCGTAAGTTCTACATCAGACGTGCCCATCGTATATTCTGCGCCGCCGAGATACGTCTTAGTACCATCATTCCAACCTGCAAACTGTTTTCCACTCGGAGCAGTAATACTTGTTGTACCATCATGAAGCGTAAACTTAGCATTTTCTGCTACATCAGCCTGCGTTGGTGTCGTTCCCGTACCGCCATTGAGGTCGTATGTGACAGAATGCTTTGTGACAGTAGCTGGTGTAAATGACAGCGATTCATAGCAGAATATCTTACCAGCGCCTGTTCCAGATGATCCATAATAGAATTTAATTACCGCTTCACCATCTGTCAAATCTGTAGTTTTTACCGTATAACTGACAGTATAACGGCATTTTTTATTAGTTGCGTCAGATCGAGATGACGAAAGAGTCAACGCATCTCCAGTTCCTGATAGATAGTTACTTGTCGTGTATGCTGTTGCGTATGCTACATTATCAATTTTTGCTGCAAGATTCGGCACCACATCAACATCGGTATTCGTATTATTATTCACAATCAATGTAATGGTTCCTGCCGAATTAACATGAACTGCTAAACAGTGACGCTGCAAAACAAGACCAGACATTGACCATACAGGCGTATTACCCTCACTATTTCCCCACTTGTTATTCTTCGCGGTGCCATCTTTACCTGTCACAATATCGGCGGCATAGCAAGGATAAGTAACATCTGTAGACCATGCTTGCGTTCCTTTCGAAGCAGTTCCAGTTGCATTTTCAAATACTTTAACACCATTATACCAATAGCAAGTGGCGTTAGACATACTGCCAAAACTATCAAATGTTACAGTGCCCGTAATAGATTTATTATCTGTTGTTGTGCTGGCCGCTCCCCACATCTGTCCGATGCCCAGTGTGAAGAGGAGAAGAAGGGTGGGTAGCCACCGCCCCTTCGGGGTTAATAAATTAGAAATTGTGTTTCTCATAAGCATTAATTTTTTAGTTAGTAAAAAATGGTTATTTTGTTTTTGATGTGACTACTTTTTGCGCTGCAAAGATATATAAATTATTTTATATATGCAAATAATTGTCCCTTTTTCAGGCATTTACGGCAATTTGTGCACACAATTTGGCAATTTTTCCATACTTTAACGGGCCGACTACGAGACTGGAACGAGACTTTAACGAGAGTAAAAGGAGAGCGAAGAGGGGGCGGGCGCACTAATGGCGGATGCCATTCGTACCCGCACGCGCCTGTCTTATACTGAAATAGGTTTACTCATAAAACTGATAAAAAGTGTCAAATTTTAAGATTTTAGTTTTATGAAGCGAACACTAAATCGTTATTCTCAATCGTTCAAACAACAAGTTTTGGATGATT
>Ga0256405_10000759_pt1 | contig 100766 bp, 116 predicted proteins | sample RumenRJG_02DNA_FD_189096 | JGI IMG/M metagenome (GOLD analysis project Ga0256405, IMG submission 189096) | Bovine rumen microbial communities from Lethbridge, Alberta, Canada - RJG_02 | ecosystem: Host-associated > Mammals > Digestive system > Stomach > Rumen | place: Canada: Alberta...
GCTTTGAATGCATCAATAGTTCCATTGGTAGATAAATGCCATCTACCATTGTCAAACCACATTTTCATCAAAGAACCATCAATCTTTTCAGTTATGAGAATATAATACCATTCTATATGTGCGGCCCAGGGTTCTCCATAGTTGAAGAACTTTTTAAAAGGACGACACACATAAATCCATTCACCATCAAAATCCTGCTTTACAATGCACCCGCGCGCCTCCTGTACAACTTCATAATCAAAGTCAGATTCAATTTGGTTGTACTTTAAAAGTTTATATTCTCCATCAGTTTTAATAGAGATATTATAGGGCGGCTTAGAAAGCAAGTCCGCCCAATTATCATATTCATTTATAAAATCAAGTAATCTCATTATATACTCCAATCTTTAAAAACCTGAATAATCTAATATAACTGGCTGGTCTCCACGATAACCAAAATTACCTGTGTGAAGGTCATTAATGCCCATTCCATCAATAAAATCTACAATAGCAGTAATTTTTTCGGTGGGTATATCACAGAAAATAGCATAAATACGGTCTTCATCAGCCATATCATAGAAAATTTCGTTTATTCTATCATTGCGCTCGTCTTCATCTTCAATATATTCATAGTCTTTGCTATAACGAGAACTTACATAATCATAGCAACTTGAAGAAAAAGATTCTTCATCTATATTAACCAGCTCTTGCACATAAAATTCACGCCCGTATACTTCTTTGTAAAAATAACAAGCGGCGAAGTAATCGTCTACATGGGTTTCACACGCAATTTTAAAATTATCAGCTTCTTTGCGGCAGTAATCATAATATTCATTCTGAATGTCACTTTTGATGTTGGTTTTTAAAACCCATTCACAGTCATTGTCACAGTCAATAAAAACGATTTTCGTACAGCCATACTCTATATTAATTCCAGTATGGAAAGTGAAATCTGCCTTACCAGCACACTCAAAATCCCAAGTAGTAGCATCAGAGTAATCAAAGAAACCATACTCATCTAATTTCTCTATCATACCATCTAATATTTCTCTATTGTATGCGTCTAAGACTTTCATTTCAATTTCCTTTCTTTTATTTTCTATAATTATTATATCAAAAATTTTTAAAAAAATCAAATTAAAAAGAGCAAACGGATGCGTCTGCTCTTTAAGAAGTGTGGGTATATTAATGAGATTCTCGATATTCTCTTAATTTATAAATTATATCTTCTAAATTCCAAGGATAACAGTCATTAGTATCCATTTCACAATGAAAGATTAAACCCTTATTAATGTCTGCGTCCCAATGCTGAGTATGAGAATGACCACACACATTTATGAGTTGTTTTTTAAGCGGCTCCTCGCAATCAAAATTAGATACAAGAGTTGGATAGTGAGTAAAATAAAAGTTATAGCCACAAAATTTATAGCGCGCTGCGAACCCTTCAACAATTGTATTAGGTAACTTTTGATATAACTCAATTCGCTTATCCGAATCGTGGTTTCCAATTATTATATGCTTAAAGCCGTTAAGCAACTTAAAATATTCAAGTCCTTCCTCAGTATTATTAAGCATTAAATCGCCCAATACATAAACCTCATCGCAAGATTCTACTAATGAATTCCACCGTTTTATAATCGCTGCATTCATCTGGTCCACGTTCTCAAAACCACGAGGTTCATATAAGAATGGCTGCGCGTGGCAAAAATGTAAATCACTTGTTATAAATATATTTCCCATTCTATTTTTCTACCTCATATTTCATTATATAATCATATAAAACTCCAGCGTCAGTAATGTCCCACTTTGCTCCATCACTTACTTCAATAACTCTCATATCTCCTCTCTCACCAAATTCTGTTTCCCAACAGAACCAATCAAGAGCCGAACCACAAATTGCGTCTTCTTTTAACTCGCACATATCATGAAGCAAATCATAGAATGAGTTAAGCCAACCGCTTGGTTTCCACTCCGGAGAAGCATCAAGCACATCCATTATTACATATTCTTCTTTAAGCATCTGCTCATATCTATTCACATATTTTACAAATTGTTCTTTACTCAGTTTCATATTCTTCTCCTAATATAGCAGTTACAATTAAATCCCAACCTTCATCATAAGTAGGCTTTTCCATTGTCTTATACATACGACGTATTACCTCTTCAGGTACAACCCTATCTCTTGCGGCCGCGCGCCGTATACATATATCAAGTGGAATATCAAAAATAATACACGAAGTATCAATTAAAGAATCAAGTTCTTTAACTCTATTTAAAATTGCAATACGATTTTTTCTTTTTAAATTAGTGGCGTCATAAATAACATTATATCCCTTTGCCAGCAGTCCTAAGGTAAGTTTTTCCATCTCTTCAAAAACTCTTTTAGGATTTCTTTGGTCATTAGCATCTCCCCATAATATTTCTCTTATATCATCTGAGGAAATAAGTACACATTCACCAGTATCTGCGGCCGCGCGACCTAAATATGTTTTTCCACTTCCAGGTATTCCACAAAAAAGAATGAAATCAGCCATTATTATCTCCTATTCTACGGGATTTTCTATCATATCAATTATACCTGGGAAATCTCTTTCAAGAAGAATTTCATTGGTATCCATATCTACATCCCAAATTCTAACATCATAAATGTGCTCTCCGAAAAAATCTTCAAGTTTTTCCATGGCTGCAATTCTATTAGGCGCACAAATAATACCACGTTCGTGACACTTTTCCCCAGAAGTATCATAATCATCATAAAATTTAACATCAAAAATAAAGTACCAAAGTTCTCCCATCTATTCCACTTCCTTATCTAATACATCATTTAAAAATATTTCCAACCGTTCTACTAAATCTTCATTTGGTATATAGAAGCCGTCACTTCCAATATACGACTGAAAGTTCGCAATTAATTGCATCAGTCTCCATTCCGGTACGCGCTCCCATTGCTCTTTTAATCTATTTAATGTATCATATATAGACATTATTTTTCCCTCTTATAACCAGTCGCTTTGTTTTCAAGTACCTTACCCCAACCATCTTCATCATAGGTTATGTTAGGGTTGCTAATCTCTATACCCGCATAGACGTAAGAATCCCCTTTGAGATTAAATCCATGCTCTATACCTTCTCCATATCTCTCGTCCATTTCAGCTTCATCAATTATTTCCATAAGTCCTTTATAGAAACCAATTGCATCGTAGATATAAGGCATCTCTTCATCAATTTCCTTGATATAGCCGAAATATTCGGTTATACGGTCAAGCCGTTCATCAAGATTGCCTGTTGCAGTTTTAAGCCACTCAATTTGATTATTATATTTTCTCTTACTATCTTTATATGCTTCAAGCTCTTTTTCAAGGTCGTTAATAACTTCAACACAATCTGACTTTGTAAGGGGTCGAATTGATTCATAAGGAAGTATATCATTGATGGCAGCCGCGCGCTTATCGTTGCGTGAGAATGTGCCGATTGGATAGAATATATTATCATTTGTTTTTATAAAAAAATGTGTATACTGCGACATTTTATTCTCCTTTCTGTTCCCACTCTTCCCATTCTTCTGCAAGAATGACATCTACATCATCATTATCACCATACCATTTGTATACATAATAACTAGCTTCTTCAAAAGTATCTTTATGAAGTGACATTATTTTTTCATTTGTTGATGTACGAACAATATAAAACTTCATTTTTAATTCCTTTCTTATCTTTTCTAATATTATTATACTAAAAATTTTAAAAAAAGTCAAATTAAAAAAAGAGTAGACATAGGTCTACTCTTTATATTTTAAAGTTGTATATGTTGCGCAATAAAATCAACGAAATTCTTCATAAAATGAATTGATATAGTTGTTTTAGTAATTCGTCCTAAGCGAAATTCTTCAAAAACGGTCCGCGTCCAAGGAGTTTTTGCCTCTGTTCCATCGCCATGAAATCCTATTTTTACGAAACCCTCCATATCAGCCTTAGTAGCCATAATTCCTTCTTTTGCTGCTTCCAAATATACTGATAAGGGCATATAAACTCCAGATAAGTTGAAGATATGAATTATATTAATTTTATTGGGAACTTCCGTGATAGATAAATCATCGAAAAGAAAATGTCCAATTTGAGTAGCAATATTTCTTAAAACACCGTCCATAGGATTTCCCATTATCATATCTTTTCCAGCATTAGCTAAATAGTCAATAAGGTATTCTACATTGAAAGGGGCGTCGACCTTATCTAGTAATTTTTCTAAGTTTTCCAATGTAGTATTACTTTGAGCTTCAAAGCCTCCACGACTTTTAAACTTATCATTAATAAAATAATTTTTATCTGAAATCATAACGATTTCACCTTCCATATCATGCATATCTTGATACAATTTATTGCAAGCATCAATCATATTAACTCTTACACTTTTTTCTTCATTATTACCATTCTTATTTAAATCATTCCAATTAACAGTTCCAGTTGTCGAAGAAATAATTACATCTGCCTTGCCTAAATTGCCTCCTGTGTGTGCTGCTGTAAAACCAGGACCAGCAACATTTGGCAATCCTTGTAATAGCAAAGGAACAGTAGTAGCCTCTACGATTTCTTGTATTGTACCTTTAGCATACCCTTTCATCGTAGTTTTTATTTGCGGCAGTGCGGAACGTTTTTTGTTTTCTTGATTATATAACATAGCCTTTTGTGTATCTTGTACAAAAGATTCTAACTCTAATAAAGCGCTCACTTCTTTAAAAAAAGTATTATTTTGAAAAACATTAATTAATCCTAAAATTTCACCAAAAGCACGAACAGATTCCAAAGTTTCTTTTTCTTCCTTAGTTGCTGTAGTTTTGAGCCTACCATTTTCATCTATATAATCAGTTGCTTTTGACATAGCTTTAATCGCTTTTTGAAGAATTTCTTTCATTAATTGCTCATCAACTATTATATTTAATCCGCGCTGTCTAAAAACTTCTCTTGTCGCAGATTGTACATAACTAGAAAAGAATCCTGTAATATCTTGATAAGAATTACTTTTTTTCTCTGCAACTTGTTGAATAATTTGCACATTTCGTTTAAAAACGCCTTCTCTACTAAAAATTAAATTCATTCCCGTAATTAAGTCAGACCAGTTGTCTGTAGCATGAGAACCAAAACCATGACGTATTAAAAAATTCTGTTCAGATGCTCGCGCTATTTGAATCATAGCATTTAAATTCATAATTGCCGCATCACCATTACGAAAACCACTGGAAAAAGCAAAAGAACGTGCTGCCAAATTGTTATGAGCTTCTTGTCCCGTTTCCCCGAAACGTTGGTGAAAATCTTCAGTGTATGAAAATTCCGCGGGGCCACCATGCGGATAATAACTTGAATTTGCCATCTTATAATCTCCTAATAAAAAAGGGAAGTTCGCAACCAAACCTCCCAGAGATAAAATATATGTAAAAAGTCGGCGCATAAACGCGAACTTGTATTCATTTCTAAATATAAGTACCAACCTATAAGGCCGACTTCAACTTTTTGAGTCAAAAATAAATTTATTTTTGATGTGGATACGGACATTCAACTGGTCCATGCGTTCCACCAGCTTTTCTAATTTCCATTTCATATACCTCCTTTATTATTTATTCATGGGCAATCCTCCGTTTTAAATTAATTTTAAGAGACAGAAAACGCCACACGACATGTGTGACGTTATCGAGTACCTTTTCCACACTAGTGGATAGGCTAAAATGGCACCGGTAGTTCGAATCAAACAAACGCCTTCTCGATTTGGAGTCGAGTTGTACTTTCAATTATACTATACCGATATGGTGAGAGTGGCTATATTGAGAATCATCATGAAGCCATTTCTGCCACATATACCGTAGTACGTAATACTAATATAGTAGCACTCTCAACTCTCTGGAGGAGAAGTAGGGATTCGAACCCTAGGAGCTTACGCTCAACGGTTTTCAGGACCGTCGCAATAAACCAGACTCTGCCACCTCTCCTTGTGGCGGGCGGTGCTGAATTCGAATCAGCGGAAGACTTTTACATCTTCGGTCGTTTAGCAGACGACTGGTTTAAACCACTCACCCAACCGCCCAAATTTACGACCGTACATATGCACGGCTGCAATCTTATATGGTGAACTAAGTTAATAGGCTCCATGTCGTGTGTTCACCCGCGGGGTTCCTATACCCGACACACGCTTCTTACTACTCCCGAGGACCGAGTTTTTATGAGTTTTCTCTCTCAATTTTACGATATAATTATAGCAATTGGAGCACCCAGTCCGTTATGCTCGGACGTCTCAAGATTACAAGGCTCGTGTTTTACTAATTAAACTATAGGTGCATATAAATCTACGGGCGAGGATTTGCACCTCACATGGTTTCACCTGTCTTTGGCCTTCAGCTCTGCTCTCTCTATATGAAACCTTGCCTGACCAGCGTCTACCTATTCCGCCACCGTAGATATAAAAGCATATCTTCCCCATATGCTAAAAGGGATAATTTAGCCACCAACTATCAAGTCAGTTTTGATTTACCCTCAATCTGTTAAAAGTTGACTTATGCCTATGGACCCCTAGGGATTCGAACCCTACCCTGGCGAGCCAATCTCGCGGCGCCCGATAGGCATAAGTCTAAACAGCACAACCTGTTTATGCAGACACTTACGTTCTGGAGTTCCCCAACTTTATTAAGTCCACTTACTAGCGCTTGCGCTCTTGCCATAGTTATTCTCAAAGGAGCCAGACAAGGGAGTAACTTGCATACTCTCAACAACATTCAGTATTGGGTGGTGGAAAATCTATGTGAGCAAAATGCTTGCCCAGTCATAAATTAAGTGATATGTTCAAGCCTTCTCCCAACAAACATATCATGCTTCGTACCATACGACATTTGTAGCCTCGTACCAGGGCTTTGGCTAGACGAAGCGTCCCTGTGTAAACAGCTCTGCAGAGAACCATTTAATTAAAAATCTACACTCGCCTCCCGTGGCTTGCACGTGCCTTTACTGCCAGGATATTTATCAGTGTAGAAAATTCTCCCGTGACCTTCCTCGGTGTCAATCCACCTATTTATATTACAACTTGCAACATCTAACTCGCTGCGGCAGGATTGATAGGAGGTTAACTTCTAGGCGACTTCCACACGTCTATGCGTGCTGGGTAAGAACCCCTCGCTTATCTAGACAGTTAAAATGGTACACCTAGTAGGAATTGAACCCACATCTGATGGTCCGTAGCCATCTGTTCTTTCCATTAGACTATAGGTGTATGAAAGCATATTTCCCTCGTAAGGACGCATATGCTAGGCGCATTCATGAATTACCAGTTTTTCCGCTTGTAACGCTCGCTTAAACTTGGATAAAAACATCACGACTGGAGGCATCTTTTTAAGTTTCATATTGAACTTAGGTGAGGAACCAGCGGGCAATCTCCAAAAGTCACTAGTGCTGAAGTTTAGAGCCTTAAGAACTAGTACGAAGGCTATTGGTGCGCCACCGCAGACTTGAACTGCGCACTCCGAAATTAAAAGTTTCGTACTCTGCCTGATGAGTTAGTAGCGCATAAGTATAAGTTGAAGTTCTTCCAAATTTTTTACAATCTGTAAAACTAAGTCAATTGAATTAAGTTCTTCTTCTGTATATAAGTTTGGATTAACTTGAAAGTATGAACGGTTTTCAATTTTACGAAGTTCTACTGTTGTCATTAGAAGTCTCCTTTTAAGTTAAACGTACAGGTGCGCGCGGTCGCTAATGTCTGTGCACTAGCGAAGTCAATATGCACGACATGGCAAGCGGCCGCGATGTGCATCAAATAAAAGGTTATTGTTCCACTATCAACTACTTACAGGGTCCTCTTACCCAAGCCTTTAACATCATATAATTGTTAAAAGTAGGCTGTTCCTCGAACTCCATTTAACTACTGCCCCGCCGTTACGCTAAGCCCTACAGAGTCGCCGATTCGTCCAAGTCGCGGCCCGGTCTGTAGAGGTCCGTAGCACCCACTTTTAAAATTAATTTAATAGAAGAATGGTGCAGGTGGTCAGTGCTGCCCTGACTGCCTTTCGGTCCCAGGCCGAACGCTCTGCTAGTTGAGCTACACCCACATATACATATTGTAATTTTCACTTCGAACTCTATTGTTACAATAAAGCCAGAGTTTAGGCTTGTATGGTAGAATTTTTAGCATTACCCACCTCGCGCCACGTGGAGGCAAATTCCATGCGAGGTTGGAGATGGCGAGAGTCGAACTCGCGTATAGAATACGGCACTTTGGCTTTAATATCCTATCGAAACCCTAACATCCCCATAAATTCCGTATCCTCTACTAGCCAACAGATACGGATTTGTAGTTTAACGTCTAGAGCTAGCCTGGACAATGGCGGTCTATAAGGGTACTGACCCCTTTTCTTCGATGCGACAAACCGATATAATACCTTTATACTAATAGACCGTATGGTAAGAGCCTAGGGAGTTACACCCATTGTCCCTCCGCGCATGAGGAAGACTGGTTTACGCGCCAGCCCGATATTTCCTATCGCAAGACTCTTATGTGGCTGGGGTGGCTAGGTTCGAACTAGCGCATACGGGAGTCATGGACGGAAAAGGGAGCATCGAACTCTCATTACTTTAAAAGCGTTCTACCAATTAAACTATTCTCCGAAGTCCCGTGCCTTAACCGCTTGGCTACACCCCAATATTTACTTATCTCAAAATGACCTCTGCCATTTTTCAACTTGAAAATTCTGCCTTCTTGCAATTCTATTCACATCCAACTTAAGTTGATGTGCATTCTTATAATCCTTAAAATCAAACATAAGAAAGTCTTTATCTTCAAAATATCTGATTCTATCCGCCTTATATTTCTTCTCTAAAAGACTAATAAAATCTTCAAGACTCTCTGTACCCAAAACCTTAGCCATTGCGCGCCAACCCGTCCAAGTTTTTACATCCGCAATGTACCAGTTTATAGCGCCTTGCCACTCATCCACTTTTAAAACCTGACTCATTACTTCCCCTTTCATAAGCATCTATTAAAATAAATGCTCTTTGAAAAACCATAAATAGTAGAGTTTCCCCTTACCCTCATTATCTTCAAGTATCTTCTGTCAGTAGGGAGATAAACGCATGTTCCAAGGAGCGACCTTGACCCAATTTACCCCGATACCTAAGTACCAAATCCTACAGAGGAATGCTTACCTCTAACTTTCACTCACTGTTCGCTACAATTTTTAAATCACCTATAACCGTGGTGAAGAATCAATCTGCTTCACTTTTTAACCGTCATTTGAGCTACTCGTACATGGCGCGCAGGTCTTATACATCGAATTCTCGACTTCACGACGAACGGATTAGTTGGCATTTCCAAGGTCTGTACTAGTTGCCACACCAATACCTAACTTGGATTCGGCGCATACTATTCATATACGCTTTCTATTATATCCGCGACCCACCCACTACATTTACTTGCGATAACAAGCAGTGCCACACCCTAGACTTGAAGCCTTCGACCTCTCCTTTGCACGCATCACTACGTGCTCTCAGCCCGACTATCCGCAGTATCCCACTTCGTTGTCGCTGTCTATGCGCTGTGCCTCAGCATTGTTAGTTTCACAACTCTGCACTGAGTTCCTATTTATAATTTTTCAAAGAGCATTTACTCATAGGCTATTAGAATTACCCAAGAAACACCACGAGGAGGTTGCCTATTTTGTTTCTCAAAAAATACACAGTCGCAGAAACTTTTATAATTGATATGCATCTCAACTATAAGTTGTTTAAGTAACTGTGACCATGGGGAGACTGAAGCCCATAGTCCCATGGATTTGGAACACATATATATGTGGGATAAAAGGTTAAATAGTTTAGGTTGGATTTTTAAGTCGGACAACCTGCCGCCACTATTAAGGTCAATTTCGACTTTGCTCTTAGTTCGTTTTAAGTCTGGACTTCGGCTCTAAGCGACTCCGGAACATGGTTTTTTTAGCATTATTTTTCGTCGTGCTATCCACTCACCATAAAAGACTAACGACTTTACGATTGCGGGTTTTAAGAGCCAATCGCTGCTCTTCCGGTGGTTGCGGTGACAGGTAACGCTCCTGCTATGGAGTGGGTATGAGCCACCCGACTTTACTTATTGTCCACACCGCGGCGTTGTAATTTTAAGTGAGTTTTCTCTCTCAACTCTCTATAAATATTATATCAAAATTTTTAAAAAGTTTCAAATTTTAAAGGCTAAATTTTATCAATTAACTTTCACGATTTCTGTAGGGTCCGTTCACCTGTTATCCCTACTTTGCGTCGACATTTCGGCGAGATTTGTATCATTCCTCTTTGTTCCATTTGGAATGTACGGTTGTTCTCCGTTTTCGCTACTCCCTCCAACATTGAGTACTACTGATTAAAGGGTTGCATCTTGTCAATTGTTTAGCCTTTAAAATTTTCTTTTGTGACTTTGGTCCGTTCCAGGCTCCCGTGTCTATAGCCGAAATTCCATAGGTCATGACTCCTATACAGGTATTGTTGTATCGCCAATGTCCATTTATGGCGTCCGCGTTCTCGCGGCCTCGACCTCTCATTAACTATTTCCATGGATAGTTAACGTTGCTATGCCACCAAATTGATTATAAAGTTGAGAGGTGTCTCGATTTCAAGTCCTTTAGGGCGGCGTAATGACACTCTTTATTCCCTATTCCTATCTCAACCCATTAATGCACTTTACTTCGCTTTCTTTATAGCGTTATCCGCAAGCCACATACCAGTAAGTATAAATCCGCAAACTTATACCCCAATTAAGTTACACTGTCGGTGGTAGTTTAAGTGCTAAATCCGTGTTAACGCTTTAAGGTTTTTAAGATTTCTCTCTCAACCTTATATATATATTATATCAAAAATTTAAAAAGTTTTCAAATTTTTAGATATAATTTTTCAAAAAATTGGTGCGCCTAACTGGAGTCGAACCAGCACGGTATTACTACCAACGGATTTTTGGAGCGTTATGTAGGTGCTGCCCCTACTACGTTTTCACGCACACTGGTTATAGCGCAAGTCCGTTGCGTCTGCCTATTCCGCCATAAGCGCATAGCGTTGGGGCCTCAACTTCTTCCTGAGGCCCCTTATGTCAAAAACCCCTGTCTATCTTTCTAAGTTTCTAATCTGTCTTTTCACCTTGACAATAACTCCAGGGCAATCATGCGCTTTAGGGCTAGACTCCAACTTGTGAAGTCGCACTTTTAAAATCAAAAGTTTTTCTGCGTTAGTCATATTTAATTCCTTTCTTAAATTTCAAAAATTAATTTCATTAAGGGACTAAAATCAAAGGCGCTATTTACATGATAACCTTCTTTTTCACATACCTTTATATATGCTTCTATCGCTGCGGTTGCCTTCTCAGTTGCATCTAACGCATCCTTATAGGCAGCCTTAACCTTTTCTTTCTTGGCTTTTTCTTCTTCGTCTTTCTTCTTTTTCTCAGCTTCTCTTTTTGCCTTATCAAGTCTTGCTTTTTCCTCGGCCTTCTTCTTAGCTACAAGCCATTCCTGCTCAGATTTCTGACATTCCGCCGCACTAGAGAATCTCTCTCCAGTAAATTCATTAATATAAATCATTTTATTAAAACCTCACATTTAATTTAGTGAGAGAAGTGGAAAGAAAGGAGGTTAAAACCACTTCTCTCTCAATTCTATATATAGTATATCAGTTTTTTCTTATAAAGTCAAATTTCAATTTGATGAGTTATGTAAAAAGTTTGGCTATTGTAATAAATAGAGCCAGTCCACTCATTAAGTGAAGTCAGTCTTATTGGTTCAAAGCCACGCTTTTCAAACCAATGACCATCACGATATACTTTAAAGTGGAAGTCATAATCAAAATCTGGCTCGTTGTAACCAAATTCATAAGCGCCCGCGCGAAAAGCAATTACTTCTACATTATTGTCAAGCAATTCAATATTAGGCTCGCAAATAGAAATAGTAATTTTATCCACAAAGTCATCTTTAACGCGGTCTAAATAGAAATCAGCAAGTTTATCTGCTAATTCATCGTCATCATAACCTTCTGCAAACCAGCATTCAAGCGAGTCAAGGAGCTCTTCCTCTGAATCTTCTCCGCACAGACAGCCCGGATGATACCATTCATCTAAGTTAAAAGCATAACTTCCACAGTTACAATCTTCATGGTCTTCTTTCCAAAAATCAAAGCCTTTATTATATTTCAAATTAACTCCTTTCTTAGAGTAATTTTACAAGTGTTTCAATAAGTCGCTCTTTTTCAAATCTTGGGTCAGTTTCAAATTGAATACACTTTACTAAATTCTGACAATGCGGGCATTTGTTTCTCTGCATTTCAATGCGCGCACCACAATACGGGCACTCATATGGAGTGGTATCATAGATGTCGGTTGCTATAATCCATTCTTTTAAATCCATTTATTAATTCTCCTTTGAAAGTTCTTGAATTATATCTTCAAGAATTTCAAGTACACTTGACTTATTAAAATGTGTCTGTTTCATTTGACCAACTTGCCACTTTGCATCGCGCAAGGTTGCAATTACTTTATTTTTTTCAAGAGTTGAAACTTTTCTTTCCATTTCAAAATTCCTTTCTTTCATTTTCTTTTTATATTATATATAAAATTTAAATAAAAGTCAAATTTAAAGTTGCTTAGTTATTAACTCTCCATCTTCCCAATAAAACGTATAGACAGTATTAGACTTTGTTCCAGGTATAGCAGTAGGAAGTGATACCTCCAGCGCTGGTAGAGAACAATTGCATATACCACTTGCATTTGGATTTACTACTGGATTATTCTGACAGTTCTTGCAACATTCATAGCTTGTTTTAAAAGTTGGCACTATAGGTTGAGTATAGATGTGCGGCGGGTCATAAATTTGCTCGTCCGCACAGTCGCAAAAACGTGCCCACGGCGCATTAACTCGGCCGCATTTAGGACATATCCAACCCATATTTTTATTTAATTTATCTGTATAATCCCCGACAGACATTAATAAGCTCTCCCTTTTTATTAAACCTTACAACTTGATTATATAAAATCTGAACATTTCCATACCTATCAAACCTATGATAATGTCCAGCGAACCAAGTATCATATGTAACGGTTTCTTTTATTTGCTGTAATTTAATACAGTTAGAATCGTTACTATAAAAACCCATGCGCATATGTACATCTTGCGGCACGTCATGAGTTACTATATAATCTACCTTATTATTAACCTGGTCTAGATTTCTCCAAGCTTCAACCATATCATTATCAGTAATATTTTCTTGCGGCCACCAGATTTTATTAATATCCTGTTCATACCTATTCACAGAAGGTCCACGGTCAATAGATGCCGCGCCGCCCATTGTGAAAATTGTTTTTCCATCAATAGTATAAACCTGACCGCGCATTAGATGAATAATTGAATCACTAATTTTCTGTACTTTGCCGCCATTCCATTCAGTTACTGGATAGGTTTCGAGTCTGCTAAAAGACTCATGATTTCCATCTATCCACAAGGTGGTAAAATTTTTCTCATTATACCAGTCATACCAATATAATTCTTCTTCTGACCAACAAGTATCATTGGGATTGGAAGGGACACTTTTACCTGTATCTTTATAATTAAAAAGTAACCCAAAATCTCCACACACAATTACATAGTCATTTTTTGTGAGACCACCTTGTTCTGGAAAACTTCTCTTATTAAGTTTTTGTATATCTATATCAAGGTGAGTATCCCCACAAAAATAAATCATTTTCTTACCACCACATTGCGGGCAAAACTAATGCCCATAATTCTCCTATTTCTGCCACATAAGCTATATCTTCATCAGAATAATCATCATATTCATCTGAGAAAAAGAAGCGTATACGGTCAAGAATCATATCAATTATTTCATCTTGATAATATTCTTCGTCTTTCCATTCAAACTTATGATAATGAAGATTCACGACTTTGTTTGCTTTATCTACATACATACGCAAACGCTCATAAAGCCATGCGTAAAATGCAGAATTTAAATCCCAAGTCTCGGTTGAATCGAATCCGTATACTTCTCTTTCCTTGGCCCATATAGCCTGTCTTTCATCATCTTCTGCGACTTTATCCATAGAAAATGGATAGGGTGTATTTTCTAATTCATCAAAATAAGCATGGCCGCTATTACTGATTTCAGGAATATTCATTTTTAACTGATATGTAAATGCCATTTCTTTTTTTCCTTTCAATTTATTTTCTAAATAAATTATAATAGAAATTTAATAAAAAGTCAAGTTTTTATGCACACAAGGCTAAAAAATCTGATTTGCTTTTTTCTTTAATTTTGTCCCATAACTTTTGGTCAGCAAGTTCATGTGTCCAAACTGGGCAGCCTAAAAGCTCTTCAATATACTTATAAAAAATATTTAGTTTATCACCCTTTAACATACAAACGCCTGTGTATGCCATTATAATTGCACGTTCAGAATCTGTCATTTATTCTACCTCTTTAATTCTTTGAAGTAATTCATTTAACTTATTATTTATACATTGAATTTCATAGAATAATACTCTATTTAGTAAAAATGGACCATCTAAATCAAATTCATCAGAATTTATCGGATAAGGCAATTCTATGTATTCATCATCATAAAGATGTATTCGTTTAATTGTATCTTTATCCATAACCATATCTTATTTACCATCCCCTTCCATTCGCGCGCCGCAATTAGGGCAATACCTTCCATGACAGGTTGTTAAAATTTTGCAGACAGAACACTTATATCCGGGTTGGTAATAAATATCATGTTTATCTGTTTTAATCCATCGCCCATGACGTACAGGCTCTGCTTCTATGGTTGGTATTTCACCTATTTTCTTTACTTCATAAACCATCGTGTTTGCATCTTCCCGATAGGTACGATGTAATTCATAGCCCATATTATCCAATTCGTCAGCATCTATCAGTCTCATTTACTTTTCCCTCCATCTTTGCTCCACAATGACAATAAGGATACCTTATCTCCAGCAAGGAAGGAGATTCAGAACTATCGTACTCGATAATTCTATGACATTCAGTACACATATATTGATGAGGTTTTAAACCTACATCTTGAGTGATTCTTACCCATCTTCCCTCTCTCCGTTCTTCTGTGGCGGGAAGACTTCTTAAGTTATCTATCGCATCGCACTTATAAATTCTTATGCATCCGTCTTCGTCTCTTCGTCCTTCCATATCTTCAAGCATTACGATTGCTTCATCTCTTGATATCAGCTCCATATCATTCTCCTACCTAATATTCATGATTTCATTATATCTCTTATGTCTCTGAGCGGGGTCATCTGTCCAAAACTCGCAGGCGCAATCATTAGGTGGGGTACAGTTTGCAGGTATCCCAAGATGCACTATTCCATATTCATCGCACGACCAAAACTCATCCCCATGTTCAGGTCTTATCTTATCACAGTTCACACAGTTTTCGCATGACTTCGGCATCTCCATATTAGGTATCGCTATCATTTTCTTTTTATTCCTATAATTATTATAACACAAGTAAGAACTGCTACAATAAATTCAATCCATAGTGGCGCAAGTACCCAAATCCAAGACCAACTAATTTTGTTAAGCAATTTTAATACAATAAAAACAATTGTAAGTAATCCGCAGAATCCGATTCCTCCAGTTACAGTTGTGTTTGTTTCTTTATTTCTCATTTATTCCTCCGCTTCTAATATAGTCGGTACGTTATTTGAAATAATTTCTCCAACTTCTGAGGGAGTCCATTTGATAGTATCTCCCCATTGAAATTTCCCGTCATTCTTATATGCGTCTGCTATCAACGCTCCTTGAATCGCATTTTCATCTATCAGCCGTCCATGTGGTGTGGGGATTTCAATAAGTGGACAATCGCTGAGTCTTTCTTCAAGGGGGTCAATGTCTAATTTGCTCTCGTTGAAAATCCTGCCTAATGCTTTGCAATGCTCGTAGTAATAATATCCGGGGTCATATTTCGTTTCCCTAAAGGGACATAAGGCACACACTTTCGGCATCTCCATTTTTTTAATTAGTATACTCATCGCTTCCCCTTTTAATTAACATTTCACATATTATCTTTTCCCACATATTGTTGTAGGTCTTACTCCAAGTACACCACTTTAATGTGTTATTAATTGCAGTTTCAACATCCATTACGTCCATATTGTCACTAATTACAATGGCATTTTTTAACGGTGTTTTTCTTCCTTTAATTAGTTTCATATCATTTCCTCTCTAGCCTGCATTTATTCCCTCTAAATATCACGCCTTCAAAGTCCCATTCGTGATAGATGCAGTCGGGGCAATAATAGCTATTCAACTTACATATCCTATTAATTTTGATTCTGCGGATAATCTGCTTTATCACTCCCATATTTCTCCTTCAAGTTCAATCTCTCTTACTCTCAACAACTTCACAAGCGTACATCTATGAGCCGCCGCCATATAACGCCTAAGCCCATCTATCGCCTCATCTGTTAAATACACACTATCTGTATACGCTATGTCCAATATGTCTCCTATTGGATTGCCTGTTACTTGCCAGGTCTCAATATATGTAGGTTCTCCCATATCATTTGGCTCTCCTTTTAATAAATTACATCATGCATAGACGGAAGTGCACAATGACATATTCCACTTGCATGCGGGTTATTTCTGGGATTATTATTACAATTCCTACACGGGTCAAACTGCGACCACGCATAGATTTCATCATAAAGTGGAGTTATTTTTATCAAAGGCACATAAACTATTCCAATATCATTTTTATCTTTTGTGTTTATACCTGTTGAAGTTGATGTAGTTATTGAAGGAGTGTAGCTCCAATCATCATTAATTATAACCATTTTTCACCTCTATTCCCAAACTATTCTCCTGTAATCCACCAAGGTACTTCCGTTGACTTAACGGCAGTCGGTCTATTATTAAGTATATCTTGTGATTCTAAACTAACCAATGGACAAAATTTAGGTTTTGAACCACCCAAATATTTAAATCGTGAACCATCGCTATCCATATAAGCATAACACCACTTATCTTGATAAAAGCGACAATCTATACAGCGCTCCGGCATCTCCATATCTTTTATATATACTTCCATTTTATTCTCCTTTAGTACATAAGAGGATACTTACTTAAACCTTTATAAAAACATCCAAGCTCCTTAAACTCTTCATCAGATAAACCAAAAACTTCAAAATAACTCCAGTCATAGCAAATATCAATTGTGAGAATTGGGTCTGAATAGATGGTTTCCATCTCATCACCAGCGAGATTTCTACAGTTATAAAGACCACAATCTCCACCTTCATAATTCTCTTTAATAACTTCTTTTGCAATTTCAAGCTTTGTTTTCTTCATCTTGGTCACACTCCCTTATAATAATTTTTTCATATTTGATATGACTTAAAGGAGTCTCTAACTCTTCTATCGAAAATGGATGAAGTAAAGGACACTTTGTTGCCAAATCATCACGATATCCTTCATAAGCTGGAGCCGTTCTTGGACACATATATGATGCCCTTATCCAACTGGGACAATTTTTACAGTCATATCTATCATTATCAACTCGTATATATGTAGTCATAAAAACTCCTTAATATAAATAAACTATTGTATAAACTAAAACCAAAAAACTACCAATAAATTTTAAAAAGGTAAGCACTGCATAATATATAACGCTTTCATCTTCTTGAAGAGTCATCATATAAAGTGATAATTCTTCCCAAAGACCAACCATTATAAGAGCTATTCCAACTATTGCTAACATACGCATAATTCTCCTTTTTATATTCTATATATATTATAGCAAATTTTTTCATAAAATTCAAATTTAGAAGTTGTATGTAGAAGTGCGGCCGGTCGCTATATCCTAGGATGCCACAGAGCCAGTGCACATCCACTACCAGGATGCCGCTCGCCGAAGGCCACAACGTCCAACTTCTGCGTCATAGCAAAAATTCTCTACATATTAAATTATGCGCGCCTGTGTTGCGCGCGATTATATCTGAATTTTTTCTCAATGTCAAATTTCCAAATAAAATTTGACAAAATCTCAAATTTATCATATAATATAAAGAGAATGATAAAAGGAGAAAAAATCAATGGATTCAAAACTTGGCAATTTAAAACTTTATGATGAAATCGTAGGCACGGTAGTTGCCAACGTTTTAGCAGAGTCTGCACGTACAGACAATAAAATTTATCTTAAATGGTTTCAGTCAGACCAACCATCTCACAGCGTCTATTTTGAAGGCGCATCTATCGCGGCCGCAGTATTAAAAACTCAAATATATATGGATATGCCACTTCATAAGTATATCCTTTTTAAACTCAAGAATTGGCGCCGCCGCAAACTACTCAAGTGGGTACGTACAAAAGATGTGCCAGAGTCTGCAACTCAAATTCAACTAATCATAAACCATATCTCAACCCATTTCGAATTAGCTCTCGAAACAGGTGCAATTTGGAGAGATATAAACTATCGTTATTATACGAAAAAGAAAGGAGCAACTGATGAAAGTAGTAATAATTAACGGCCATGCGGGATGTGGAAAGTCAACCTTTATAGACCTTTGTAGAAAACACCCAAAGGCAGATGTATATGAATTCTCAATGGTTGATGCTGCCAAAGCAATGGCTAAAGTAGTAGGGTGGACGGAAAAACAAAAAAGTCCAAAAGACCGTAAGTTTTTAAGTGACCTCAAAGATTTAATTGATGAATATAATGATGGGTCATTTGAATATTTGAAGTTTCTATTACATAACTATGTATATTGCCACGATTTAGATAAGGAAGTCGTCGTATTTATAAATGCGCGCGAGGCCGCAGATATTAAACGACTTTGCGATACCTTCAATGCAAAAAGTCTTGTTATAAGACGTAAAGAGGTAGAGTCAATTCCAGCATCAAATCATGCAGATGCAAATTGGTGGAATTACTCATATGATTATGCTGTTGATAATAATGATGGATTAGAATTTTTGGAAAAGAATAGTCAAAACTTTATTGATTTTATTTTAAAAGAAGATTGGGAATATGACCAGGAGAATGAAGAATGATAAGAGATTCGGTATCTATGAGTGAAGAACTTTATGAAAAAATAAAGAGTGGTCAAGTTGAAAAAATAGAAGTTAATGGATATAACGACTATACATATATTTATGAATTAGTTAAAATAGAAAGAAAAGGAAGGACGTATAACTATGAAAGGAATGATTACTAATTTGGGAACATGGTTTGGTTCACATTTTATGTAGCATATCTTAATATTTTCTACTTATATATAGAACAAAGTGGAGGATAAGAATATGCCTTTAAAAGATATGACAGGCCAAAAATTTGGACGTTTAACAGTTTTATATAGAGATGAGTCTAAACCAAAAGGGCATGGATGTCCAGTATACTGGGTATGTAGATGTGACTGTGGGAATATTACCTCTGTAAGTCGTACTAATTTAATGAATAATTCAATTAAATCTTGCGGCTGCTTACAAAAAGAAATGCAAGAACAGCGAGCAAAACAAACATTAAAAGATTTAACCGGGCAGAAGTTTGGACGTCTGACGGTTCTGCATAGAGACGAATCTAGACCAAAAGGGCATGGTCATAAAGCTTATTGGGTTTGTCAATGTGAATGCGGAAATATTAAATCAATAATAGGAACTCACTTAAGGGACGGTTCGACTCAATCTTGCGGCTGCTTACAACGAGAGAGAACAAGCGAGGCCGCATCAGTAGATTTAACTGGACAACAGTTTGGTTTTCTTATTCCGTTATATAAATTAGATGAGAGAAAATGGGGCAAAACTATTTGGCATTGTAAATGTTTAAACTGTGGCGAAGAAACTGATGTTCTTCATTCATATTTAACTACTGGAGAAACTAAGTCTTGTGGATGTATTAGACGTTCTTATGGAGAAGAAAAAATTAATACTATCTTGATTGAAAATAATGTTGATTTTAAAAAAGAGTATACTTTTGATGATTGTTTATCTCGACGGAATGTAAAATTACGTTTTGATTTTGCAATTTTTAAAAATAAACAATTATATTGTTTAATAGAATTTCAAGGTGATCAACATATAAAATCTGTTGAGTGGTTTGGTGGAGAAGAAAATTTGAAACTAACACAAGAACGTGATAATATAAAAAGAGAATATTGTAAAAAAAATAATATTCCTCTTATAGAGATACCTTATCGTGATAAGAATAAATTAACTTGGGAATACTTAAAGGAGAAATGTAATTTATGAATTGTATAATTGAAAATATAGATTTTTATAACTTAGATGCGATGCGTTATTATAGTCCTCCAAACAGTTGGAGTATAGAAAAACGCAAGGATAATGCAGTGAGTAAAATTTTTAGTTCATTTTGGTGGGGCGCGAGAAAAGTCGACGGGTGCTTTGCCATGTGTGGTAAAAATTTAGATGGCGAAATTTTCTTGCGCCCGCGCGCGAAAAACGTAAAAGGTGAATATGTAAATAAGGTAGATTGGGTACCACAGTTCCACTCAATTCTTAATGAACTTGAACCAGGAACTGTATTGCTTGGAGAAGTATATCTTCCAAGAGACGAACAGGCAAAAACCACAACTTCAATAATGAACTGTTTATTGAATAAATCACTCGCGCGCCAAAGCAAAGAAGAGGACAAACTTCATTTATACGTATTTGATATACTCGCTGATGCAGGTGAATCATATTTAAATATGAAAGCAATAGACCGTTTCCTTCGACTGAGTGATTATGAGAAGAAATATCAGTCAGCGTATGTAGAATGGGCTAAATATTACAATGGAAAAGAACTCTGGGATTTACTTCAACAGTTGCTTGCAGATGGATATGAGGGTGTTGTTATAACTCAAGAAGATGCAAAGTATCAACCAGGTAAGAGAAGTAATGCAGTTTCACTTAAAATAAAAAAGGAACTTCAAGATACAATTGATTGCGTAGTAATTGGAGCAAACCCGCCAAGTCGTTTATATACGGGTAAGGAAATTGAATCATGGCCTTATTGGTTTGATGAGATGACCAATACAAAAGTCGAGGTTACAGACTTTACAAATCCACAGAAGTCGATGTATAAGTCATATGTAGATGGCGCGCCGGTCATCCCAGTAACGAAAAACTGGTTTTATGGGTGGGCGGGCTCACTTAAACTCGGCGCATATAAAGATGGAAAATTAGTTGAGATTGGAAATCTGAGTGGAATAACTGATGAGGTTAAAGAAAATTGGCGAGATTATGTAGGTAAAGTTGTAGAAGTTACAGCTATGGAGATTATGACTAACCAACAAGGTGGATATGGTTTAAGGCATCCGAAACTTTGTAATGTTAGGGATGATAAGGCTCCAACTGAATGTACTTGGGATTCAATTTTTAAATAAATTAATGCGATGGCCGCACATGTAAGTGCGGTCTTTTATTTTATTCTCAAAATCAAAATTTGACAGTCTAATATGACCTATGATATAATATAATTAAAGGATAGGATAAAAAAGTCGATATCGCAAGCTACTGTACTAGCATAACCCATAGGCTACAGATGTGGGAGATTTATCCTATCTTTTATACATTAATTTTAGAGAGGGTTAATGTAAGTCATAAGAACGGAAAATGTGACAAAAAGAAAAGAACGTGATATTGAGGGACTCACGTTCTTTTTTTATTTATTTAAATTAGCGAGGCATACCTGCAATATATATACTCCAGCCTGTTATTGAAGTAGAAGATATTGTTGCACCTGAAATTTCCTGCAATTCCACAGCGGTTCCGCTACTTTTAAAACCACCTGTACTTAATAATGTACCAGAATAGGCACCTGTAACTACGGGGATAGCATTATCATCAAAAGCAGTTATGCTTGTCATTGAGTCATAAGGAATTGTAAAATCTTTTATTCTCCTATACCAACCATTTGCACTATTAGAAGTAGCATTAGTAAAATTAACACTACCACGATACCACACTTCTTGGAAACCGCTATTCCATTTACGATAACGCCATAAGCCTGAACCATTTGTAGATTCAGTAACGGTTCCTTGAGCAGTTATATAATCAACTTTTTGAGCCAGTAAATTAGAACTGGTTCCATCATAAGTCCCATTCCAATAAGCCAAAGTATATTTATCAATTAAATAATTACTATTGGCTCCGTTGTTCCATTGTAAACTGCCTTGATTATGAAAAATAGCATTATGGCCATTAAGACAAATTGGCAACGGGTTGTTACCAAGAGATGTATTAATAAAGTTTAGTTGTCCGCCAATATTAATGCCACCACTAGGCGCAGTAGTTAACAAACCAATTCCCTTTCCATCTGCAGCTATATCTATAACATAAAAAGTAGCAGATATAAAACTAATTTTCGTTTGTTCATAAGAAGCATAATCACTATTTCTTACTTTAACTTGAATATCATATTGATTATCAGTTAAATTATTACTATCTGTACCAATCGTAGTCTCATAAGTTGTTTCGCTTGAATCAATCCATGTTTCTTCTGAACTAGTATCTCCTGATGCTTTAATATATATCCAATTTTGACTAGTACTTAATTTATAAGCGATTGATAGTTGAGTGGTAGAAATAACTTTTCCATCATTACCTTTAGTCCAATTTATAGTAATTGTAGCTTGAGAATTATTATTTTCTAAACGTTTTCCTTCTAAAGATGTAATTTGTGGTGGAATATAAGCTAATTTCCAACTTGCAACAAGTTCTTTACTATCCGTGACATTAGAAATTGTATCACCTGGCTGATATAATGTGCTACCATCTAACCATCCAAGAAAGTCATAATTTGTTCGAGTAGGTGGTGTAGATGGAATTGCAAAAGAAGTACTTGTTGTTGTATTATAAATAGTATTTGTTTGAGACGCTGGTGCGCCGCTACCGCTATTGGCATTATACGAAAGAGTTATATCTTTTTGCCATATACCATATAAAGTCGCGGCGGCTTCATCAGTATAATACCCACCTGCATTATATCGTGCGGAAGTAGATGTGGCATAAATATTCCATCCGATAAAAGTCCACCCAGTAACAGACATTGCGTCTCGTAAAACTAATCCCTCTCCATACCATTTCGTTTGAGCAGCGGGGGCTGTGCCATGCCCGTTAGCTTTATAAGAAATTGTATATGAAGTTTGTGCACTTACTGATACTGTACAACTACCTGTAGGATTACTGTAATATGTACTATAATTAGTAATACCACCTGTTGCAGTTAGTGATTGAGCATTATGAGTTTTGGTAATAGTAAAATCTGCATAGCCCATTGTTTGGGCGGAAGTAGAGGTAGTATAAGCATGAGTAAAATACTTTGTAGTACCATTCAATGTTATATAACAGTTATTTGAAGATGGCGAGCTCTTCCAAGTTTCTCCATTGCCATAATACGTCATTGTGACTCTAATTGTTGCTGAGGTATCGCCATTAGAGGTCGTTGTATATGATAAAGTTATGCTTCCTTTTGCCATTTAGTTCACCACCTTTAACGATAAATGTCCATTTGAACGAGCTATCCAAGTTAAACTGCCAGTCGTTCCTACTCTCATTCTTAAATTTTCAAACTCACCAAATGTTGTATGCATTAAATTACCTCTATATGTAGTTATGTTATTTTGATTAATAGATAACTCAATTATACTATCTGTAATTTTTATAGATGAAGCATTATTATTACTTTTTCTTTTTAATTGTATATATCCGGAAGTATCATTAGGCGTTGTGGCAATATAAAATTCATAGTTATTTATATAAGTAAACGCATTATTAATACGTTGCTTATTGTCAGTAATATTTTGATCAATTAAACTAAGCTGAGCAGTTAAATCTTTATTATTAAGTGTAATTGTATCAGCATTAATAGTTAATTTATTATCTTTAATTAAAATTTTATCTAAAATTTGAACAGAAATGTACTCATCGTTTTGTAAACCAAAATTAAATTCAATTCCATTTGTCTCAAAATTAGAATTTGTAACTATGTCATAGTCTGTAAGAACTAGTCCATTAGTACCAATTTTTATAGTACGATATTCGTCAATATTTATATATATATTACCATCATCAAAATACCAAGGTCCTATTTTCCCACTACCGGTATTTTCAAAATAAGTAGTTAATGTTGGTCCAAAAGCTAATTTGTCTGAGCCTATATATATACCATTATTACTTGAATCAGGAGAGTCATGACCATTTGAATATAGTTGGGTATTATTAATTTCAAAACCACCAATCGAACCAGATTCTGCATTTATTGTGCCACTTATATCTGCATTTGATGCATATAAATTACCATCAGAATCAACCGCAAAATTTGTTCCAATTATTTGTCTCCAATTTCTTTTTACAAAATTATCAATAGCAATAGCTCCTTGTGATGGAGTATAATATTCATAATATGACCCAATATCTTCTATGGTTGGCGATGAAATAACCGTATAAGTATCATTTTCTTCATCATATTCATAATAGGTTTTATCATCTTCAATTTCTGTGTCTAAAGTCAATCTATAAAATGATTCGATTTGACCCACAAAATCTGTTGATGATATATAAACAAAATCATTAGTATTCGGTTTACCTGCTTCAATTCCACCTTTAACTAGTTTTAAGCCATTACTTGTAAGAGTTGCATCAGGAGTAGAAGTTGAAGAACCATAAAAATTTAAAACACTATCGGTTAATTCCATGGCTAATGCACCCTGAGTAACAATATCCCCACTAATTGTAGGTGCCTTATAAAATTTTAATCCACCATTACTCCACTCAGATAAATCAGTCTCTCTAAATCTTAACTTAATCCCACTCGCGCCAATGTGAGTATTGTATCCCCAAGTCTGTGGATTAGACATATTAAAATTGTCATCACCATTAATCACATTGGCGCTAGCAGGAGTAGTCTGCGTTCCATTAGCCCGATATACAAAATGTCCACCCAAAAGGGAGGTATATGCCGGTATTGTATTTAATTGTATACTAGATTCTGCATGTATTGCCATATTAACCTCCCTATTCAGATATATCTTCTAATTTTGCAGTCACAGTTACCGAATCAATAGCTGTTACACTATACACATTAGTATTTTTACCACTTAAACTGTCTAATGTTCCATTAATATACCAATTAATTTGATAATTAAGAGCTTGAATTGCATTATATGGAGTCACTTCAGTCCCATTTTGATATAGATGTGCTGTTAAAGTAGCACTAATATTACTACTATCATAACTAGGGCTATGATTAGAAGTAATTGTTAAAACCAATCCTTCCCCACCATCAACTTCGATATCATTAATTACATCATTAATATCTCCAGTTGTTGTCTGACCATCAATTTCATAGGTAAAAATAATATCTGCACCATTAATACGTAAATTTTTAGCACTTGGAATATCCTCATACCATCCTTCAATATGTGGATTTTCATTCCCTTGCGGTTCAACTTCCGTATATACATTATTATTTTTACTATAATAGGTCTTATCATTATCGACTTGAGTATCTTGAGTTAATTCGTAATGCTCAGGAACAGTATAAAATGTAAGATAACGCGAAGCATCACCAATATACATATTATCAGTATATATACCTTGTGTTCCTTGTAAATAATTAGAATATATGCTTCCTAAACCAAAACTATTAATTGGTGGAAGTGTACCTAAGATACCTCTAAAATTATAAGTAACTTTAATAGTATCATTTAAGTCTGGATGTATCTCACTTTCAAATAATGAAATCGCCCTCTGCGGCAAGTTTACATAATTATCAGAACTATTAATTCCAATTCCATAATTATGAATTCCATCTTCATACCTATCACTAGAGCGATAATATCCAAAGCTTATAAGTGAACCACCCTCAAGACTATCAACTGTATCTTGAGCTTGTAATGGTTTTAAAACAAAAGGTATTTCACCATTTAAATCAGAATAAATACGAGTATAAGAGTCTGGTACACCAGCACTCTCTGGTGTTGCCTTATAAATTTCACTAATCTGCGCGACTAAGAAATTTTCACCCGTATTCTTAAGTTCTAATGAGAATAAAGCAAGGTTTCCAATATATTTTTCAATTGTATAATACCAAACTTCTCCAGTGCTGGTGTCTTCAAAACTTGTCTTTATTTCATCATAGATTATATCAGTTGTTTCTACACCTATATTCCGTATCTCAAGATTCATGTTCTTAATATAACCACGGTCATTGAAATATACTTCATACTTTGGCGCACCTAAAGTTATATCTAAATCTACATAATTCTGTAAATTTTCATACTTTGCTGCATCTTCTTGAGAATATTGTTCTGAGAAATGTACTGTTGTATAATCAGGATAGAATTGTTCATAATAAATCTTTCCATCAACTGCTTCTATATCTTCAGTTAATACATATTCATCATTGACTAATTCATATAAACCCCATGCCTCAGGATTAAAAGCAATCGGTCCTTCTGGATTGCCATCTTCACCAGGAGCAAATGGTCTATATCCATACTTAACTTCTCCCCAACTATCATAAGTTGTATCAGGCTCATCACCCGCAATAAAATCTGCGGCCGCACCCTCTAAAGTAACTTCCTTACCACTCGCGCCTATAACTTTATAGACATGAGTCAGGCCGCCATCATTTAAAATAGTGCTTACATCAGAAGAAGCAGTATTGACATTACTTAACTTAACCCATTCATCAACTTGGAATAAATTAGGCTTTTCTAAAGTTAAGACAATATCATTATTTCTTATTCTCGCGCCCTTAATGGTTGTACTCGGTCTAAATAAGAACGCACCACCAACAGCTTCGATTTCATTATATTCGAATACAGCTGTTTTAATGGCTCCACGCACAGATACGTTATTAAAGATAGCGTCTCCATAACCGCTTATTGCCCATCCAGCAGTTGGATTATTTATATAATCAGAAGAAGCAATTAATGAATCTGACCTATCGGGATAGCCTTGTAATACAATATACTTCTCTCCACCACCAACACGCAACTCATTCATAAAAGTTCCGCTTGTAGCATCAATACGACCGCTGAAATATCCATTTTCTGCATAAATATTTCCATGTATATTCGCTGCCATCGCATAAAGACGTCCGTCCGTATCAACACCAAAAGTATGACCTACAGCGATTGCCCAATCCCTTGTGCCCGTGGCATCTGCAATTGGGATTGAACTATTATATCCAGTTGACAAGAAGACTGAGCCTGGTCTACCAAATTCACCATTATGTAAATTGTTTTGACCAATTGTAAATCCACCGATTTCACCACCTGCCGCACGTATAATGCCGGCCATTGATATATCACCATTGTCATCAGTTTCAAAAACAGTCGCGCCTTCGTCATTTTTAATTCTAATTCCATATTTGTCATTATCATTAAATTTTCCGATTTTTATGCGCTCTGTTCCATTCGCCACAACTTGGAAGTCGTCAGTAGAACTTATAGAAACATATCCATCTCTATATTTATTTTTAATAAAGAAGCCATCCCAAGTAAGACCAAAACTTGCTTTTTCTTTTATATCTTCTAAAGAGGTTGCTACATAATCCTCTCCGTTTTGGACTCCATAGAGTCCGTATTTATCATAACGGACGTAAGTATTTAAATCAATTTTTTTATTGTCTGTTGTACTCCTAAGTCTACGTCCAGGTGCGCTTTCTGTAAAACCATACGCACTAATTCCATTGCTATCCCAACGAAAACTTGGACTCTCTCCGTCCATTATTGTAATATTTTGAGTATCAATTGAACCTGAAGTAAGCTTTTCAGTATTAATTCCCTGCGGTGAAACTAAATTTTGCCAAGTCGTTCCGCCGTCTTGGGAACTTTCAATTCCTCTACTTTTTATTATAAGTAAATTTCCGGGATTTGTCAAATTTCGTACAACTATTCCTTCATCAGTTACTTTTAAAACACCATTCACCGCAAGGTTAAAACTATTTCCAGCAATAGCATTTAATGAGCCAACCAATAAGGAAGGATTAATGTGTCCATTCGCATCAAGTATACTTGCCGCGCGAGCATATGAAGCTTGATTATATTCAACGGACTGTACTGTTGCACTTATGCGCTGGAACAAATCTTCAAACTGTGTTTTATAATTTTGAACAGTTATTACATTTGTTTCAGGTTCATCCAAATGCCATTCAACTTCAGTAACAACTACAATTTCTTTAACTGGAGTATCTGCAATAACTCCATTTTCTCGGAAGGTTTCCCAACCAAAGAAATCAGTATCTTCAATATAGGTGCGATCACCTACATCAAAATTGTAGTTTTCATAACCCTCAAGCTCACCAATTTCCATTACGTTAATTGTATAGGAAACTTTGGGTTGCGCGCTGGCGTTACTAACTTGAAGAGCATCCATATAATATAATTCATTATCTATATAATCTGTTGATTCCCAAGTTCCTTCTTGAATAAAACGGCTATATTTTGTGTAAAATTCTTTTTCAATCTCTGCTTTTTCTGCAAGAGCATTATCTATTTGTTGTTTTAAACCAAGAAATTGATTTTCATAATCTTTAGTAGGAACTAAACGGAAACTTTTAGTTAAACCCTCACCATCTCGAATTATTTCAAACACGAGAGCATTAGTTAAAGGTTTTGTATGCGGCTCTCCATTAACAGCATATTCTAATTCGTAATTAGTTGGAATCGCAACTATTACAATCTCATCATAAAGAATATCTTCTGTAAAATCTTTATCATTAACTTCTGATTCCCAATCTGTATTTAGTTCGGGAGAAGCTGAACTTCTGAAATTGCACTTAAATCCTTCGACGTAGTCAGATAAAACTAACTTTGTTGAGTCGGGTAATCCAGGAGTTGTTGATTTAAAAGTTGTAACAGTTATTCCATAGCTTGGGACACCATTACACTTTATATTTAGGTTATTATATTCTTCATTAATATTTGTTAATAAGCCACGATAGTTATTAACTTGAACTGCAGCCGCATAAATGTCATCAATTGCTTTGCGTAAAGCAGTGTTTTTCTCAAGTTGCTCTACATCTGGATTGGTAGCCATAAAATCATTATAAGACTGACCAACAATTGTTTCAAAATCATTTAAAGCTTTTGCATATTTCTCTGAGGCTACTTCCGCAGATTCAGCATATATATTACGATTAGCTTTCGCATGTTCAAGCGCGGCCGACGCAAGAATATATTCATCAGTTAAACTTTGAATTAATATATTCTTTTCTTTTAGTGCCTTATTGAAGTTATTTAAATCTTCGTTAAAAGCCGCCTTGTCTTTAATCAAACCTTGATTAAGGTAATAATTAAAGTTAAGAATATAAGATTCACCGCTGGGATTTGACCTTGCTTCACCAATGTTAAGTGTTCCACTTGTTGTATAATCACTCGCTGGTTGGCCAACGATTAACTTAGTTACGAATTCATTACTATCAATAGAACGATTAATTGAATTTAAGTTAATTCCATATTTGAATCCTGCAAAGTTGTCTTTACCTACATACTCTTTGAAGCAAACTTTCTTAATTGGCTTATGATATTTATCAAGTTTAATGCGGCCGATTGAATCGTGTTCTACATTGATTTTTAACCAACATTCAAAAGTCTCACATAAATCTTGAAGTATATTGAAGCAGTTGGACTTAGATGCTTCTATAGATAAGATTTTTTCACATTGCTCGTTCTTAATAAGTTCAATCTTCTCAGGATTAATATTTAAGCTACTCGCAAGAGCATTAAGTGAGCTATAAAGTTCAACTGATTCTGCGGTCATTCCATCTTCGGGTTTCAAATAGAAGTTATTAACCGTTTCAGTTTTTGCTTCCGGCGCTGAACCCACGAATATAGGATTGCCACTGGCATCTTCATAGTATTTTGTAATTTCAATATCTTCTATGTAAGTGTATTGATCGTTATTATTTGTTTTATATATAAATAAACCAATACGATTCGTTGGGTCTGCAAGCTTTGCTTGAGAAATCGAATTTTTTGCTATTGCAGTCGTATAATAATAATTTGTAAAATTTTTATTTGTTTTTGGTTTAAAACTATTATCCTTTACAGACCAAATATATTCTGTATCGTCATCTGTTTCTTTATATACATATTTATCAGAAGGGGTTTGAACCACTCCATTGATTAAATATGTATCATGATTACTATTAAATTTACCAGTATTTATAATGACATTACCATTTTGGAAATCGCCATCAAAATCTATATAAATCTTTTTATCATTTATTTTTTTAACACTTACTTTGCTACCATCTGCAAGTGTCTTTGGTTCTAAAGTGTATCCAGCGACTACCGCTCGTACATTAGAAGTTTGGGGATTATTTAGTGTCCCATGTTTAGTTGACGCCCATTGGTAACGTACTCTTAAAAGGAATTCGTCTCCACCAGCGATGCCACCAACAAAAGCAGCATTATCAACAATACCGCTATTAAAAAATGGATATTGATATTTTCCTTCATTTTCTATATTGGCTGGGGTCTCTAATTCTAAAAATCCCTTAATTTGCTTTAACTCTGAAATTTGAGCTAAAGCAGAAGCAGAAGTAAGCTCTGGAAAAGTTGTAACGCCTAAATCAAGGTATCTATCTGCATTTGTATCAACCGCTTCACTCCAACCAGTAATTCCAGTTCCATTATAGGTTGTAAAATTACTTCCATTAGTTACATAATTTTGAAGTATCGCAGATGTACCATAATGAGAATCAGAATAATTATAAATGTCTTGAACCAATCCATCATCATAAGTAAAATGATAAGTATTAACTGTTCTACCCATGACTGGGTCATACGTTGTAAGATTATTATAAACTAATCTGTAACCTTGAGATTCTGTATTTATAAGTCCTATGTTGATGGCGGCCGAGCCATAATTTATCACCATAGGCTCATCAAGATTATCGTATGAAATATTTTCAGGAAATCTATAATTAGTACCAATAATTGCATTATTATTATCGTATGACCATTTTTCACGGTCGGCCGCACGTAAAAATTGAACGTCTACGACTTCTCTATTGGCTATATAACTATAAAATACATAAATAGTTTCTTCGTTTTCAATTGTAACGGTTTCATTGGTATCTGTATTTAATGCATCAAATGTACCATTAACTGTACATTCATAAATTGGCTCAACAATTTTTTGTTGAAGTAAATCTGAATTAACTCTATCTACAACCCAATCGGTATCTTCTAAAGTTTTTTCAGCTAATTCTATAATTGTACCTTGATTGTTACCTAAATCAGTATTAAATGTAATACCATAACCATTTTTAGATAATTCTTGCACAAATAAATCTGTACAAGTATAAGAAAAAGTATATTCTTCCGATTCTTCTTCTTTCTCTTTAATTACAAAATCATGCCATTCATCTTTATAGAAAAGTTTGACTTTACGTTCATTAACGAGAAATTTTTCAAACGGATTAACGACAAAATCCCCAACCGTTTCATCATAGTATTTATACTTTAATGAAAAAGTTAGGGTCTTTTCGCCATTTGTATTTATTTTAAATACAGGTGAATATACTCTATTTTGAGAAGTCATTGTATCTGAACCAATTTCAGCTATTTTGACTTCTTCATAGTAGCTTTCTCCATCAGAATCTACAAGTCTATCTTCCCAAATAGAAATCTGATAGGGTCTTATGAGTTGTTCACCCATCTCCTTTTTCCTCCTTAATAGTATAAATAATTATAATGAATTCTTGCATCTAATGCGGTCGCGCAGTTTAAGTAAATTGTTTGTGTGTGTGAGCCATCATAAGTATCAAACATTGTCCAATCATTTGCTTTAATCTTCACAAAGTCGCCCGCGACAATATATTCATTATATAAGTTACCCGTTGTCCTCCAAGTTGAGGTCGCCATATCATAAACCACTCCTTCTATTAAGTGGTTATTTGTATTAATAATTACACCATTTTCCTTATTTAATGTAGTAGATGATTCAAACGGTTTTAATCTCAGTAATTGATTATCAACATTTATATCAATATAATCACCACTTGCTGGAGTTAATGAACCAGAATCTACAGTATTACGCATTGATATTTTAATTTTATTTACAGCATCAGGTTCTGTACTAGGCGTGCCAGAATATGTAATACCTATATCTTCTAAATTTATTTCATCACTTCCATAATGCCACGCATCATCAGAATAATAAAAAGTATAAACACCATTATATGGATAAACAGATTTAAAAATCTCTTCATCTACTATAACTTCACCAAAATATGTTGGAGCATCAGCCGTAATTTCTATATTTTCTCCATTACCAAAAGGCAAATATAAGTAAAATGGCGCATCCACATCTCCAGCATTATAAACTGGAATACACGCATTATAACCAACCACATTTTGTACTTCATAAACACTATCTACATGATACTTCTTATAATATTCATATGGTAAAATTCCACTCGATTCCGCCCAATCTTCAGTATTGTCATAAATCGTAATAGTGTTACCCGAATCTATTTCAATAACTGTATATTTCGGGTCGTTTTCATCAATTACTTCGCCTTCCGCAGCATGTTCTGTATCATAAGCAATACGTTCTTGCGCCTCTCCAATGGTTCTCGGATTGTTCTTGTAATAAACTCCAATTCCCCAAGTTGGTTTAAAATCAAAGTTTCCATAAAGGTCAAGAACTTTAAATTGATCAACCGCATAAGGATAAATACATTCAAATTCAATTGTACCTTCACCCTTATAAATACGTTGCGTTCTTCCCGTATATATTTTATGGTCTATACTCTGAGGAATGTATCCACCATTATTATCTAACTCTGAATGGTCTTCCCAAAAATATTGTTCTTCATCAAAACATATATAGTTAAGTTGCGGCGGCGCGGAAATTTTTGCTGTATATACCTTATAAGGTCTTTCATCAAGAATTAACTTACAAGGCTTTTTAATTGCTAATAATTTTCTTAACTGTCTAAATTGACTTTCAGTCAAAGAATCAAAAGCAATTTGAATTGTTATTGGTTTCGTTCTATATAATGAGCCAAAGAAGTAACTTCCATTTTCACCAGGAACAGGAACAATTTTATCTTCTATCTCTGGTACTAAAGACTCATTATATCTATCTCCATCGCTTACCCTTGTAATACCCAAACGAGAACTATGGATACCATCAAAGCTAAACCCTAAAAAGTCTCCTTTCATTCTCCTTTACTCCTTAATTTCTCCATAAAGCTATCAATGTTGTTGAAGCATTTTTAGTGAAAGTTCCACCAGCAGGATATAATCTAACACCTTCCTCTTGTGCATACCAACCACCAAATGTATATCCTTCTCTAGTGGGCCTTGTTTTTGATATTTTAAGAGGCCTATCATGAAATTTATACTGCGGATCTGGCGCTCCAGAGCCTCCATTTACATCATAAGTAATAGTATATGTTTTCTTTTTATATAAAATATCAACACTAGTCTTAATATTACTTACTGCAGCATCAAGAGCTGTGAGTTTTAAATATAAAACACCCGATTTGGGGTCATTTCCTTGCCACCAAATACCATAAATATTAGCATTTTTGGGATTACTTGTTCCATTCATATAAGTTTCCCAAGTTATTACACCAAGAATTTCATAGCCTTCAATATTTAAGTTTTCACCAGTTATTACTGTATTAGGTATAGTATCTGAAGGAATTGCTGTAGGATTATCTCCATAAACAACCGTTTTAATTGAATTTAAACCAATTGAAGTAGGTCCAGCATGGTATCTTACTGTTTTTAAATAATCGTTAAATAAATCCGCAGCAGCGTCGCTAATTGCATTTTTATTTTCATCTGAATCAAATAATGACTCTACATATTCTTCTAATGTTTGTTCACCAACATAGATGCCACCATTCATAACAATGTCATCTTCTAAATTGGTTGGTGAAGTAAAAGTAATTATACCATTATCTGTATGCGCACCAATTGTATCAACTGTAATACCAGAAGCATCTAAATTATTTGCATAAATGTCTCCATAGACAGTTAAATCCTTATTGTCTCCTTGAGTACCAATTACAACTTGACCAGTAGGTAATAAATTAATATTTTCTTGACTATAGATGCCAACACCATTATTATAATTATCTAAATCAATTATAGTAATGGCGCCATCTCCATCGTCAATTTTAATTTTTTTACTACCATCGCTATCGGCACCATTAAAGGTTATATCGGTAGTTATTAAATTGGTAAGATAGCCTGCACTATTAAACTCCAAATCTCCTGTATCATTAGGAATATGAGGTATATAAACATAAGTTTTTACTTCTTCATCTGTACCATCAATATCATGATAAGTAACACTGATATATCCTATTTCATCTTCTGCTGGAATTGTGCTATGATAAATAACTGTTGGCGCGGTTAAACTCTCAAGCATATCCTTAACTGCACCGACGCTTATAGCAGACTCATCACCATCATCAATTTTAACAACTCCATAGGTCTCATCAGTGGCTACTCCCTTGGCAACCATTTCCCAATAAGTTGTATTATTCAAACCCTGTGTTATATCTGAATCAGCTGTATATGAAAAATTAACTACTTCTCCATCCGTCCACGCGCCAGGTAATGCGCCATTTTGATTTGTATTCTTAATCGAATCTCCATTACTATTACCAGTAGCTGACATTTCTTGTTCAGAATCTCCAATTGTATAAACCAACGATGGATTTTCTACAGAATTTCTATGCGCGAAATATACACTTAAAATATCCCCAGGTTGTAAATCGTTTGGATTAAAATCTGCTTGTTTAATCTTCACAACCTTTTGAGGAACATTTTCTCCTGTAATTGACGTTCCATAATAAACTGTACTTGCCATTACTTTCCTCCTTTTATCTCTATCTATATAATAAAAAATCCACTTAATCACTATAATTAAGTGGATTTTAAATACAAAGTATCTACTTATTCAATTCCAAACCGCAAATAGAAAATCACTATTTCTTATAAGCTTTGGCTTTAGCTTGGGTTGCACTACCCCAAAGACCATCTGCAGTTAGTTTCATAGCACTTTGGAATTTCTTAACCGCATTTACAGTATTAGGTCCATAAATTCCATCAGTAGCTAATTTATAGCTTCCATACCAATTTAAGAACGCTTGAATACGAGTTACTTGCGTTCCCCTATCACCAGATTTAAAATATCCTCTTGAAGGAAGTACTGGCCATGTACCAGTATAACCAGCTGGCGCAGCCACCTTAGTTAAATAAGTTGTTGAGGAGTCTTTTACACAAACCCAACCGTTCTTTCCATTGTAATTTGGCACATAAACCCAATTACCATGCTGTTTTGTGGTCTTAACTGTAACTCCCTTAGGAACTGTTCCTACAATTTTATAACTTGTTGATGCACCTTGACGAATGTTCATAACATCATTTGTTTTATAATATGCAGTAACATCAGTAGTCGTTGTAGTCGTGGTAGTTGTCGTAGAATTATTAGGTACATTAACTGTCCAAAGTTGTGCTATTAATCCGTACATTTGTGTTTCATAGCAATGCCATCCATCGTTATGCCTTCCACCAGGATCACGGGTATACAAATAGTGGTATCCGTTTTTCTTGTAATATCCTGAAAAAGCAACATAATGACCAGTTGTTGTCCATGTAACACCACCCCTGGTTCCTTTTTTGAACCAAATAACACCAGCAACATTTCCAGCATCGCAAGCCTTCCAAAACGATGCCATGTCATAATGAACGCCTACTTTATAACCGTAATATTTTAAACAACTCGTAATTCCCGACGCATAGGTTCCGCTACCATTAAGACAGTAACCATTATTAATCATATATGCACGAGTTATAGCGGGGGTTATATCACGTTTTATGTTATAGATTATTGATGCACAGGCTGTAGGGCCGCATCCTGAGTCACTCATATAATATGGAGCTCTTGAATAAGGAAGTGAGCCCCAACGAGAATCTGCTTGACGAAAGGTAACAAATTTACTCATTTTCGGCCTCCACTGCGGGCAGGTCCTCCTCTTCATAAGTTAATTCTTGAGCATCTGCTTTATTAATCTTAATTTCGTTAAGCCAACCTTGCGCTTTGGCTGCAGCGCTTGTAATATTCTGATTCTTCCACCAAGCATAAATAACTGCAATTGCAGATAAGAAATTAGAAATTAATTCATACACTTGGCTCTCAGAATATGGAATTGGGTTCTTACCATAAGCTGTAAGAATTGTGTTTACTAAAAGTAAAGCGGTTACAATAAGAGTAGTAATTGCTTTAATTCTTTCTTTTATTACATCCATAAGCTGTCCTCCTTTTAAAATTTGCCTTCATTGGTTAAACGCTCATACTGATTGCTAATATAAGAATCCCCATCTCCAAGAGCGAGATAAGCATCATATTCTGTATGAAGGCGTCTAATTACTCCCTCTGAAAGCTTTTCTCCATTCTGAATGCGGTCAAAATGGATTATTAGTGTTGTTTTTATTTGTTCAATATTATTTTTGTCAATCTTGACATTAAGACCATCAATTTTGTCAATAATTTCAGTCTTAGTTTCATCAAGTTGTTTAGCTAATTCAGCAGTTTTATCTTTCTTTTTATCCTGTCTCGTAATAAGATATTGAATAAAAGCAAAAATCGCTGAATTACCTATAAGTAAAGCAATTATTTGATTTATGTCCATTAAAATCCTCCGGTCAACCTCGTACTCATAAGAAATGCCCTTCTCATAAATATAAGTTAAAAAGAGAATCAGTGGGTATAGGTTTTTGAGTTAAGTTGAACGTTGATGGCGGCCGAGCGTAATTTTGCTCAAAAAAAGCACCCATATAAAGGGTGCTTTTATCTTTAGTCCATCTTATTCATCATTTCTAAGATTGCTTTTCTTGTTTTTTCGTCAGAAGCCGTTTCCATTAATTTTCTTAATTCCTGTTTCATTTCTTCAGGGTCGCTTCCATGCCTACTATATCCATCATTTGTATACATAGGATATATCATAGGATATCTATATGAATTACCCATATCATAATTCGATGAACCCATGCCGCGGCCGCCTTGTCCACCTTGACCACGGCCGCCCTGTGCGTAGGAATAATCTCCATATGAATTCCAAGGGTCTCTCTGTCCGCCATATGTTCCATCGACATAATATCTACCCATAGAACGTTGACTATATCCACCCATCATCTCTTCTTTTTCTGACTCAAGTTTTTCAATCTTCATTAAATTTTTTAATGAACCAGTTAAACCTTTTAATAACTCCACAGTTGCGGGAGTGTCAATTTCTTTCTTCTTCGCAATACCTTCTAATTCTTTGCACACCATTTCTTGAAGGTCGCGTGAAACATATCTATCCATACTGAACCTCCTTTATGCTGTTCTTTCGACAATTAAATTGGCATTTTGTACATTAATTGCTTGGTCAGAAGTATTTTCTACTGCTATTGTATAGCAGCATCCTCTGGGAACAGTTATATATAACTCCTCAGCAATATTCCAATAAGAATCAACTACTGTAGGAGTTACAATTGCTGAACTTGTAGGCACTGGTTCACCATCAATTGCTAAAGCAACTGAAATTGGACCAGCAGTACCGTCAGTAGGAACTGCAATATTTCCACCAAAGAAAATTCTATAACGTGCAAAACAACCACAAGAGTTATTAACAATACCGCGCAAAGTCACTATGCCGGAGCCCTCTCTATGGAGTACGTAGCCTCTATTACAAGGAACTGCGGTTTCGGTAAACAAGATATTTTGACCAGCAGCTACTTCTTGAACTGCATTACTTGTAAATTCCGCCATTGTTAACACCTCCCTAATTAGAAACTACCACAGCCGCAGCCATAGTTAGTCTGTCCACAGCAATTAGGGTTCTGTACTACATATGCAGGAACAGGTGTGGGATTCAGATACTGTTCAAGCGCAACCGTCTGAGCCGCATTATCTGCAAGAATTCTTGCGGTCTGTGCGGTCTGTGAAGCCTGCATATTAGCAAGGTTAATCTGTGTTTGAAGATTTGCGTTTTGAGTTTTAAGTGCATCAATTTCTTGCTGACAAAGTTTATCAATGATTGTTTGGATGCCTGCATTCTGATTTGCAATGATGTCACGAACGCCATCGCTAACAGCAGCACGGTCTGCGCATGCTTCTCTAGCAATATCTGCACCAAGGTTGGCAAGTCCAAGCCTATTTTCGCAGCAACAATCTTGGAAATTAGAAGCTAAATTACTCATCATTGCTGTTGTAGCAACCTGATTTGCATTTAAAGTTTGAAGAATGTTTGCCTGAGAATTACATCTTGATACTTCAGCATTAGCAAAACCATTGCCTACTGCAGTTGCAAGATTTCCAAGAGAATTCATAACTGCACTCTGGTCAAATCCTCTCTGAACATCAGATACTACATAAGTCGCACCATCACCGCTTCCGTTATTTCCGCCAAAACCTCCGCGATTCCAGCCGCCAGCAAAAGCAAATAAGAAAAGAACGATTAACCACCAGGCGCCTCCTTCTCCTCCAAATCCATCTCTGCCACCAGTTACAGCAGCGATATCAGATACACTAAGTCCACCATCAGTTAAAGACATTTTATTTTCCTCCTATAAGATAAAAGATATAACCTATCTCATAGAGAGGATTGGAAATTTATTTCTAAAATAAAAACGCGCGCAATTGGTCAGCCTGTTCCGCTAGTTGTTTGAACTGTTCCTGACTCATTTGCCCGCTACGAAGTAGTGATTGAACTTGTTGCTTGGGGTCGCCTTTAAACATTGACTTAAACTCATTAAACTGAGTAAGCATTTGTTTAAGGTCATTACCCTGATTTATTCGTTGTGGGCCCAAAATATTAAATAACGAATTGTTCATTCTTCTTACCTCCTTTAGATTTAAGGAGTTCTTCGAGTTTGCTTATGCGCTCCTCGAATTCGTCTTTTGTAACGAAAGAAGTCTGTCCAATCTTTGACGTTGACTCTTGCGACTCCGCAGTTATCTCTTTGAATTCAAAGACTCTTAACGGACGTGGCATTCCACTAAGTTCAGTGGTTTTGATGTAAAAGACATCTCTCTCCGAGTCCATTAACACAGCACTAGTTCCTGGGTTAATCGCACAAGCTCGCGCACCTGCTTCACCCTGAACCCATTTAATGCCGTTATCCGAAGTTGTTTGAGTCGGCGCCATATATGTATTTTGGGCTTGACTTAAAGGCGTATATGTATACGCCGGATAATACGTGTTGTTTACTGCCATTTTATCTGCCTCTCTCAAAATAATAAATTGGGATTTCACTGCCCGAATCCCACGAGTCGTAGTAGTCTCCATCTACTACCGCAATAACGTGTTCGCCAGTGCCGAGTACATAACTGCCTACTGGATGGTCAATACAGAACTCTCTAACTGTATAACAATCAGGACAAGTTTCTGGTATGGTGCGGCGTACGAAACCTTGTGAGCGTAAAAACTCACCCCATACACGGTTTGCTGACGGCATATCGTACATTTGGTATCCTTGACTTACTAGTCGAAGATACGTTTGTCTCCAATCTCTCTCTATGATTTTGGAAATTGCGCGAATTGTGCAATCCCCAACCGATAGGCCCAAAGGATTTGGGTTGTAGTATCTATACCCCATAATACTACCTCCTTTCTTTGTGCCTAAATTTAAGTAGAAAAATAAAAAGACGCCTATATAAAATAGACGTCAAAAACTAACAAATTTGTGTTAATTTATAATAAATTACATTGAAGGTACTTCATGAGTTGTTGAGCCATCAATATGCTTATAACTTTCTGCTCTAATGGCGCGCCCGTCATCAGTTAAAATAAAAGCGGTGTGAATAGGAACATCACTAATCGCAGCCGAAGCTAAGATTTGATGGAATTTGCTATCTGCAGCGAACTCATCTTCAAATTGATTGATAAGTGTTGCAACTTGACCTTCAGAATTTGTTTGAGTTTCAAGAACAATGTACATTTTAATTCTCCTTTAACTATATAACCAAGAGCTACCATCGTATAGTCGGGATATATATTCTGTTCGCACCCATTGAGTCCCGTTGTAAACCCAAGACTCTTCAATTGGATACCACCCGTCATCAATATATATAAATTTTTGTGTTGGCGCAATCATTAATGCTTCTTTCCACTGTGCATATATTGTGCCACCGCCACTTACGCTATAACTATCGCCTGGATAATATTTAGTACCACTTCCATTTTTATTAGCTGTCCAATATAAGAATTGATAACCCATACGTGTCGGTTGATTATATGCGTTAACTGTAGCAGGCGTTGAAGATGTATATGTCTGAGCTTCAGGTTCTGCCCAACCTCCGTTAGCATCATAATTCAAATAATATGTGGTTGCTGCCGCTGCAGGGACTGTAATTGAAATAGAGCCTGTTGCAGGATTAGGTGAACCTCCGCTATACGCAAAGCTTACTTGAAGCGTCTTTGTCTGGGCGCTGGAAGTACGGGTGAAACTAACCGACGTTGAAGTAGTTGACCACGGTATGAGCTTATACTCTGTAGTGCAATACACACTCCCCTGTGACTTACTTGCTGAACCTAACGATGTCCCACCACATGTTGCAGAAACCGTTCCAGTGGTGGTGTAGGTGTACGTACCTGCGTATTGATTGGTGTAGTAGGCTACTCCAATCTCGGAAACTGTAACAGTTGTTGCACTACTGCTTGTAGATACGCTGTATTTGATGTATCCGCGTCTTCGTCCGTGTGTGATACCCGAAACGGTCATCTCCGCTGTGTATAAAATAGCCATTGTTTACACCTCAGAATAATTTAATGTATGAATAATGTAACTCACCTGTCGACATACTACCTGACGATACTGCTGCCGTGAACGAAATAGTTGTTGATGCATCGGTACACTGTACGAGTCCGCAACCGTTTTGAATGAGACCGGATGTTGTACCCGGGGCTGCACGAACTTGAGTGATGGTATTAGCACCTGCCTTCAAATCCCAACGACAAGTACCTTCTGTATATCCACCACCATAGTTGATTTGGAAAGTTATGAGATAGAGCCCAGGCGGTAACGTGAATCTATGCATCTCCGTCGTGGTGGTTGTAATAGTGTTAGGCAATGCAGGAGTAGTAGTTCTGGTTAAGTTAACTCTCGGCTGGAACGTATAGGCTGACGCGCCCGTTTGAAAATAAACGGTTCCAGTTGTTGCACTACCTGTCGGAGGATCACTTCCATATTTTATATTAGTAATCTTCTCCGTTGTTCCATCTGTAGCTGCAGCTTGTGCTGAAATCGTACCTGAAAAAGTTTTATTTCCCGAAAATGTCTGCGCGCCAGTGGTCACCAAAACTCCATTTTGAGGGGTTAAATATAACTGATTTTCATTAATAGTACCACCAGATGAGGCAGTATTATACTGTGCTTGTGTTAGATAGTTAATTACTAATGTATCTAAATTTGTTGTTGTTGACATTTGCTTACCTCTCTTATGATGAGTATGCTACAGCATATTTATATAATGTTGAAGCCATAAGACCATAACTCGTACCAGCTACATATACTTTCATTGTTTTCGCATCTGAAAATCTCATAAATAAAGTATTTGATGCTGATGGTTTAGACGAACTATAAAAATTAATAGTTGAACTTCCCGAATTTGTGTAAGAAGTCGCTGAAGAAGTACTGCTCTTATATCTTGTATAAATATGACCATAATTTTCAGTACCGCTTGTACCATATGTTGGAGTAGAATTATATGGTTTTACAACTGATGCCATACCAATAGCATATCTCTGAATGGTACTGCTCCAAGTAGTACTCGTATCATACATATCTGGACTTACTTCAAGAAAGACCATTATAGGATAACCCGTCCCCGTATATGGAATATTGACTGTTTGAATAGAACCAGTTGTAGAACTTGTTGTGAAAGTACCAGTTATAAGATTAGACGCGCCGCCAGCTGGAATTGTATAGTATAAGGCAGTATTGTTATAGCCTACGGGAATATTCAAATACTGTACTGATGAACCAGGTGATAATGTAGCTCTATATACTCCCGAAGAAGTAGAAGACATAGCACTCGGTGGAGTTATGGTTGACATCGCATTAATTTGCACACTTTCCAAACCGTCATAACCACTATCAAAAGTAATTAGTTGAGAGGAAGTAGAAGGATTAATGCCTGTCTTTGTTTGTAAAACTGGGGCACTACTAGTGCCATCACCCTCAACTGTTGGCACGACTAAATGTGAACCTAAATATAAACTCATGCTACCACCTCACAATTTGTGCTGGACTTGCAATCGCAGCCACACCACTGGTTACAACCGAAGTGCCACCGACGGTTACATCAGTTACACCACCAGTTTGAACTTGTGCCCAAGTCGGCGCACCACTTCCATTCGATTTTAGTACATACCCAGATGTACCTGCAGTTGTGGGTGCATAAAAGCTTGGAGAGGTTGTTGCAGTACCATTAAGAGTAATTGTTGGTACAGTTGGAATTGAAGGTATATCGCTAGTTAAGGCAATTGTTCCAGTAGCGTCAGGCAAAGTAAGTATAATATTACTAGTTGCGCTAGGATTTATTATTGTTTGTCCTTTGCTAGTTCCATTATTTGCCAATCCTAGCCCACCAGCGTATGCCCCAGATGCGCTACCAACGGTTAAATATGTCGGCCCGCCACTATTTCTATAGGCGGTAATATCTGGAACATAATATTTATTTGCTGCTGTAGTCTCTGCTGGGCCGCTTAATAGGTAAGATGTTGTACCAGTCGATAATGACGTCGTTTTTAATTTTTCATCAGAATCAGTTGTAATAAAACCACTATCATTAGTTAAATGTGATGTTTTAGTTGGAATATTCGTTGTGATAATTCCACTAGTCACTGTTTGGGCGCCAGCGATATGACTTCCCGCGGTTGTCGTCATTCCAGTAACATAACCACTAACGGTATCTTTTATGTTATAAGTATTACCATCAGGTAATTTAATTCGACTTACATCTGCCATTTTGATTCTCCTTTTACTCCGACATTGATGCGCGGCCAGTCAGTGAAATGACCGACCGCGCTACATCTATTTATAAATTATTCATTACCTTTAGTTACGCTGACATCAGTTGCATTTGTAAGCACAGTAACACTATCCTTATTATTCCAAGCAGTATTTGCACCACTTGCGGTAGCTTTAATCTTAGAAGTTGTAAGCTCTTGTACGAATTTCTGACGTCCTGTTGCTGTACTATCTTCTGCGCTAAGAGTAACAGTCGGTTGTGTAACTGAACTAATACCATTAACAAGACTGATAACACCAGTACCAGCTGTAGCATTTTTGGCAAGAGCAATTGTAGGTTGAGCCGTAACTTTTACTCCAGTTAAGGCCGCGGCCGTTGTCGGTGTACCAAGTCCAGTAAGTGCACTTGCAGAAGAACCAATTGTTACTCCAGTTACAACTGCAGCACCTGTTCCTTCTTCATCTGTTTCACCTGTCGCAACAGTAACAGCAGTACCTACCTTAGCAACCGTCTTATCACTAATTGTAACTGCAGTTACTATATCACTACCAGTACCCGTAGATGCGACTGAACCTGTAGCCACTGTAACCGCAGAACCAGCCTTTGCGACTGTCTTATCACTAATAGTTACACCCGTAACGATATCACTTCCAGTTCCTGTATCTGATACAGCGCCCGTGGCAACAGTTACTGCTGAACCAGCTTTTGCTACGGTTTTATCACTAATTGTAACCGCAGTTACTACGTCACTACCAGTGCCTGTGGATGCAACAGCACCTGTCGCAACAGTTTTTGCTGTACCTAAAGTAACTTTTGAAGCGGTATTTGCAGTACCTAATACCGTATTTGTAGCACTTACATCACTACCATTACCACCACCAATTATAAGGGTTTCTGTTTCTCCCGTTGCGGTTCCCATTTGGAAAGTCCAGGTTGATTTATTTGCAGTTACTGAAGAATTTCCTGTAATATTTGGCACAGATACATCTGTATTGCCCGTAACATTAGGTACTGTTGTAGTGACTAATTTACTTGCGGTTTTAGTTACTTTAGAAACACTTTCTGTTCCATTAGTGGGAACAATACTCGTAGTAACTAACTTACTTGCAGTTTGGGTCACTTTAGAAACGCTTTCGGTTCCATTAGTTGGCGTAATACTTGTCGTAACAAGTTTACTCGCAGTTTTAGTTACTTTAGAAACACTTTCTGTTCCATTAGTAGGAACAATACTTGTAGTAACTAAATTCTTTCCCGTTTCTGCAGAAACAGATTTAACAAACGTATCAGTCGTAGCATTTGGAAAACCAGTTATAGCATTTGCGGTTCCATTTGCACCAACTGCGGTACCACTTGCAGTAGCTTTTACGTTTGTAGTTGATGGAGTTACTGCAGTACCACTTGCAGTGGCTGCCATATACTTTGTTGTTCCACCTTTTACATAACTTACATTACCATTTGTGGAATCTTCGGCAAGTGTAATAGTGGGCTGAGTAATTTTAAAGGTAGCATCTGAACCGATTACTGTATCCGTAGCCTTTGATAAATCAACATCAGTAACAATATCAGATAAATCAATTTGGGTATCACCAATTTTTTCCCAAGCTCTTGAACCGCTTTCACCTACTGGTACATACTCATCATAATGGTCACTTACACCAGCTAATGTTGAAGACCTAACCAAATAAAACGCACCAGGCGTTGCATCATCTGCCGCAAGGGTACCTGTATAACTCGTTCCATTGTAAGTAACTACAATTCCCTCTGGAATCTTAGTTACGTCAGGAGTACTTGTACCATCCCAGCCTATAATAAAAGATACACCACCCGAAATCATTTCACGGGCGACCGCGTCTTTTATGTCATATACATTACCACTAGGTAATTTAATTCTACTAATATCAGGCATTTGTATCTCTCCTTTAATTCCTATTTAAAATTAGTACCTCATCAGATAATTCATCACGAATTATATCTTCAGAGTCATCTATATTTATTTTATTATTCCAAAATAATTTTTCTTGAAGAGTAACATGGATATCGTGATTATTAATATGTTCCATTAAGATATCCCTTGTTTTCTCATCTACAAATGGCAAATCTTGAACATACGCATTCCCTGTTCCAACTTTTATATTTGGAATCTCTACCGTCTTTGTAATTGTCTCACCATACTCTTCAACTGTATATGTTTTTGTTTCATAATCAGTGTAAACGATAACCTCCCCTGCAAGAGGAATAAATCCTTGTGCATTATTCCAATGCTCGGTTGTATCTCGTTTTAATTGAATTCTTGTATTAACTGTAGCACTCATATCCCACCTCCAATATTTGTGGTACTAGTGCCACAATCTAAAATTAAATCATCTAATCGAATTGCCTTATCTTCAATTATAATTCCATTCCCAGCAGAATATAATCCTTGCTCAATTAATTCCATTATTTCTTCATATTCACTTTGAAATAAATATTCAATCTCTGACCAAGGATGTATTCCATCACCTATTTTCAGCTTATTAACGTCTGTTGAATATGCTGGTTCACCAAGTCTTAAAATCGGATTAGCTTCAATCCATTCTGGTTCTGTGGCGCGGCGCAGTTGAATTATAGCCTTTACATGTCTTGTTTTAGTAGCCATACCCCTCAACACCTCCACCATCATAAATAATTACCTCATCATAATATACATCTTCAGGTTTGGTATTATTTATGTCAATTTTATTTTCTAAAACGGTAGAAGTCTTATGAAGCTTAACCTTAAAATCTTGGTTACTATTAAAAACTGTTTTAAATACCTTCTCCATTTTAGCTCCTTATATTACACCATCTTTTAAAACTCCATATATGCGCTCATGAATAACTTCTGACGCATATGCTTCTCCTTCTGTATCTAAAACTCGAATTTGAATTGCAGTTATGTTCTTTTCCGCGGCGGGATAAAACTTAAATGCAAGAGTATCTTCTTGAGTTAAATGAATTGTTGCTTGACATCCTTTAGGTTCTTCTTCCTCAATATCCGTATTGTTTCCTATTATATCGTCTCCAATATTTGTATCAGTAATAAAACCATTGTCATCTTTTTCAATAGGAGCAAGTTCAATTTCACTTATATCTTTTTCTAAAACTACTTCTCCATTTTGCCAATAAGTAACATACAATTCTACTATTTCATCTATAGATAAAGGTAAAGTAAAACTATGATATGGAGTTGTGCCTCTATATAACATTATTTTTTACCTCCGCTTAAATAATTTAATATCCATTCCTTTCTTAAGTAGACTTTATCATTGATAACTCTACTTTTTTGTACGGAGGGATTTTTATGAGTCAATACGAAGAAAAAATAGTTGCTCTACTAAAAAGAGACAAAATTAAATTTGAAAGAGAAAAAAAATTTAACGATTTACGAAATGGGCGTTTTCGTTTTGATTTTTATGTCTATGTACAGGGCGGCCCAGCGATTGTAGAAGCTAATGGCATCCAACATTATACTCAGGTCAAAAAATTTCAACCGACCCGCCGCGATTTCAACGCGCAACGTGAACGGGATAGGCGCAAGATAAGCTATTGTCTCGCCAACCGAATTCCTATCTACTGTATACCCTATTGGGAAATTGAAAACCTTACATGTGCGGCCGACCTATTCCAAGAGCGATTCCGCGCGAAGACTCGATGGAAAAACGATGTTGACTTTCAAAATTTCAAAAATCGTCAATAAAATTTGACAGACTCGTCAAAATTTGGGTATAATAAAAGCGGAGCTTGAAAAAAACAAAAAAATCCAAAAGAAATTTATATTATATTATATTTAAGTAATAATAGGAGGATTATATATGTATTTATATATAATAATCTTCCTGCTTCTTGTATTTATATTTTATCTATTTACAAAAGAAAAGAAAATAAAAGAAGAAAATTCAAGTTTACGCTTAAACCGATTAGAAGATTTAAAGGATTATTTTAGAAAGGAGTGGGAAGAAGAAGAAAATCAACTTATTCAAAAGAAAAGGGATAAGTTAAACGCAATTGAAAAAGAATGCTTAACTCATGAGTTTGTAACTAAAGACAAAATCAATAAATTAGATTTTCAAATTAAAAGTTTAGAAACTCAATTAGTTGAAAAAGAAAAACGGTATAATGAAGTAAATCAAGATTTAGACTTATATCGAAAGGGTAAAATTGAAGAAATAGACGCGGGGCTTATTGAATTAACTCATAAAAAGACAATTTTACTTGAAAATGAATTTAAAGAGAAAAAAGAAAACAAATTAAAAGAATTTGATGACGTAGTAAATTTCTTACAAACTCAAGAAGCGTCAATGAAAAATGAAATTGAGCAACTTAAGTTAGTATTAGAAGATTATCGTACAAAGCGCGCCGCCATTAATGAAGAGATTTTACGGCAGAAACAACTCGAAGAACAGCAAGACTTTTATCGAATCCAACTTGACCCTAATGAAATTGGTGATATAGAAATCCTTAGAAATACGGCCGCGCGCCTTCAACGTCCAGAAATTATTAATAAAATTATATGGTCTGGTTATTATCAGAAACCTCTTGCAGAATTACGTAAGCGACTTCTGCCAAACGGAGACATAAGCGGAATATATAAAATAACTCGACTTAAAACAAAGGAAATTTATATAGGTCAAAGCACATCATTAGATAAGCGTTGGCAAGAACATACGAAATCTGCTTTGGGAGTTGGAACTTTAGCCTCTTCTCAACTTCATCGAGTAATGGCACTAGATGGTCCAGAGAATTTTACCTTTGAAGTCCTTGAAGAGACACCTAAAGATAAGCTCCGTGAGCGAGAATCTTATTATATAGATTTTTATGATAGTAAAAACTATGGCCTTAATACAATTAAAGGCGATAAATAAATAAATAACGCGAAAGCGAAGGAGGAAGAACCTTTCATGAATTTAATTCAAGACCAAATTATTCAAACTAAAGAACCTAAAGTATTCGTTAATTCTGCCGCGGCCGCAGGAAAAACATTCGTACTAACCGAACGTATACGTTATCTTTTAGATAATGGAGTACAACCCGAAGAGATTGTTGCAATTACTTTTACAAATAACGCGGCATCAGTAATGTATGAACGTTTAGGGCGGCCGAATGGTTTATTTATCGGAACAGTACATTCATATTGCAATTTTTTGCTTAGGTGTTCAGGAATCGATACAAGTAATCTTCTTGATGAAGAAAGATTTGACGATTTATTTCCGCTAATCCAAGAGCATCCAGAATGCGTGCGCCATGTGAGTCATTTACTTTTAGATGAAGGACAGGATTCAACACAAGAACAATTTGAGTTTTTTGAGCTTATTAATCCTGACAATTTCATGTACTTTTTTGATATTCGTCAAAGCATCTACTCATTTATTGGTGCGGACCCGCAATATTTAATTAATAAAATAGAAAATGACCCTGATATAGTTGTTTATAATATGGTTCAAAATCATCGTAATTATCGAGAAATTTTACAGTTTGCGAAGAAATTCTTATATCGACTTGGTCCTTCTTATGCCGATAATTCAGTTCCTACAAGAGGAAGTTCTCAAGGATGTGTATTTGAAGGAGATTATACACCATCTCAAGCAATTGAAATTTTTAAAAAAGTTAACTCCACGCTACAAGATGATTGGAAAGATTGGTTTATTTTGTGTCGTACTAATGCCGATGTTGAATTATTTGCAACCCTTTTAAATAAAGAAGGAATCCCAAATGATACTTTTAAACAATCGGAATTAACTAATGCAGAAATTGAAGACCGTATGAAAGAGAATACAGTTAAAATTTTAACCGTACATAGCGCGAAGGGCATGGAAAATAAGAATGTGTTAGTGTTCAATGTAAGAGCTTACAAAGATGAAGAGGCGCGCATATGCTATGTCGCAGCGACACGTGCGAGAGACCATTTAATTTGGATACGGATGCCGAAGAAGAAAAAAGCAAAAATTGTAAATTGGGAATAAAAAAGACCGACTTATATGTCGGTCTTTTAAATTAAACTGTAATAGTACCAGCGCCAGTAATTCCAAATTCACCTGCAGCATAGGTAATGTCACCAGTTACTGTTATTGGCGTAGCCAAATCAAAATCACTCATAACACCAATCAATCCTTTTTCAGAATCAATTGGAACTTGAACAGTTTGAGTACCTGGTCCTATTAACATAACTACGCCATTAAAATTTCCATTACTATCATAGTTCGGCAAATAAATTTTATTAATATTCATTCCATTAGATGTTATTGTAACATCTACTAACTCAAGACTATTTGAACTTGAAGCAGGGACATTAACAATTACCTTGCTATATGCACCACCAGATTGCTGATATGTACCATTAGAAGTGGCTATCAAAGTGCTAAGTTTAATTTTCTCTTGCTCTGAAAGAGCCTGTAACATACTCTTTAATACATTAGGATTAGTATTTGCGGGAGTATGCATTACATAGTCAAGAACTTCTTGTATATTCATGGCTTCCTCCCGTAGCTAATTATTCTTTCTTTTCTTCGCCTTGTTCTTCTATAGGTTCTTCTCCGGGTTCAACCGCGGGCTCCTCTGTGGGAGTTGGGTCTTCTTCGCTTTCATCCTCTTCTGGTTCAATAGATTCTAAAACAGCTTTAAGAACCGCGGGATTTAAAGCATCTTTATTTTTTAAAATAAAATCAATTGTTTCTTTCATTTTCATAGGTACGTACCTCCTAATTTTATTTGTACTCGTACATTTATAAGTCATTTTCACCGCTTTAAACTCTGTAAATTTGACTTTTAATAAATTTTTTGATATAATATAAGTAGAATGAGAAAGGAGCAAGTAAAATGACCGAAATTAACAAAACAAAAGTAGAACGCGGTGATACAATTGTTATAATTGATATGTTGGGTGAGCCGCAGTATAATGGAAAAAGTGGAACTGTTGACCATATTGACTCTATGGGCCAAATTCATTGTAAAGGATTTGGATTAGCGGTGATTCCAGAGCAAGATATATTTAAGATTATTAAGAAAGAAAAAGATATATAATGTTTAAAGTTAAGAAAATAAGTACGGGTGAAATTTTTCAAGTCCTCGATACTCATGTTGATGATTATTTTAATATAACCTATTTTCTTATTTGGGAAAACAATGGTTGGAGATGGAGGCTTGCAAAGAATTTCGTACCACCAGGAGTAGAAATTAATGAGTAATTCTTATGGAATTGATGATATTAAAAGTTTAAGTTTCCGCGAAGGCGTGCGCGAGCGTATACAAATGTATTTAGGCAGCGATGACCTTGATGGAACATATCAGGCTTTTAAAGAAATTATAAATAATGCAACTGATGAAGCAATCGCAGGATTTGGTACAAAAATTGAAATCTACGTCCATGAAAGTGATAACTCAATAGATATTCGTGATTATGGGCGCGGCGTTCCTTTTGGAATTCGTGAAGATGGAGAGAATGTTTTAATTTCAATCTATTCTAAATCTCATACGGGTGGAAAATTTGAAGAAGGTGCATATAAGAATTCAAGCGGTCTTAATGGTATTGGCGCCAAGTGCGTTTGTTTAAGTTCTGACCATTTTCTTGTTCAAAGTTTTCGTGATGGCAAGGGCGCGGAAGCAAGATTTAAGAAAGGTTTTCTTGAATCTTATGAAGAATTTGATACTGCCGAGCCAAACGGAACTTTTGTTTCCTTTCAACCTGATCCTGAGGTTTTTAAGAATGGAGAACTTGGTTATTCTTTTGAAAAGATAAGTGAAGATATTAAAAATATATCATATCTTTATAGTGGAATAACCTTTGAAATTAAAGGTGAAAAAGGTAAGAAAAATACCTATTGCGCCAAAAATGGAATTGTAGATTTTGTAAAAGACAATATAAAAAGTCCTTTACATAAACATATAATTGTAGGTAAAGCAGAAGATGAAACTGATAAAGTTGAAATTGCATTCCAATGGGGAGATGGAAAAGAAAGCGAGTATGTCTTCGTTAATGGCTTGCGTTGTCCAGAAGGTGGTAGTCCTATCACCGGCGCAAAGGGAGCAATTACGCGTACGTTTAATTCGCTCTCAGGGCAAAAATTCGATGGCGATAGTATACGTTCAGGTTTGTTCTATGTTATCAACTGTTCCGTGGCGCAACCTTCTTTTGCTAACCAAACGAAGTCAAAAATTAACAACGCTAATTTGCGAACTTTGGCTTCAAATGCATTCTCAGACGCACTCAAGCAAATGAGCCTGAGATATAAGGATGAGTTTGATACAATTGTTGAATTGCTTAAAAAGTATGCGAAGGCTGAGGCCGCTGCAGAAAGAGCAAGACAGAATGTATTAAACGCGGCGCGCGAGATTGAAAAAAATCAAAAGAAAAAGGTTTTTGCAAGTGATAAGCTTAAGGACGCAGAATTTCTTGGACAAAATTCCACTCTTCTAATTGTCGAAGGTAATAGTGCTATGGGAGGCATGGCGCGAGCTCGTGATTATACTCACTATGGACTACTCGCAATTAGAGGAAAAATTATCAACTGTTTGTCTAATCCTGAAGAGAAAATTTATAATAATGAAGAGATTAAGCTGCTTTTAAGTGCAATGAATATCGTACCTGGGAAGTATAATTCACAAAAATTACGCTATGGAAAGATAGGTATCTGCGTCGACGCTGATTCCGATGGAAGTCATATTGCATTACTTATAATGAGTGCGTTACAGTATCTTGCACCGGAATTCATCCGCGAAGGGCGTTTGTGCTGGTTAAGGTCTCCACTCTATATTGTTGAAAACAAGGGAAAAGAAAGTTATTATTTCACCGATGAAGAATTTAATAAGGTAAGAAATAAGATTAAGGGTGAAGTTACTAGGGCGAAGGGTCTTGGTGAATTATCCGATGAGACCGCAAGGGCTTCAATGTTTTCAAGTGAATATCAAAGGATGGACGTGTTAGATTGGGATGCAGATGCAGTAAGTTTATTATATGACTTAATGGGCGAAGATGTAGAGTGCCGTCGAAAATTTATTATGGAAAAGGTAGATTTTACCAAAATACGAGAATAATATGAAACTAATTGATTTAACTGGTAAAACTTTCGGTAATTTAACTGTTATTGAGAGAGATTGGGAATATCAAAAGAAAAACAACTATGAAAAACCATATTGGAAGTGTCATTGCTCTTGTGGGAAAATTGTTTCAGTTTTAGGGAAAAGTCTACGAGAAGGTACACAAGTTAGTTGTGGGTGCCTAGCCAAGCAAAGAGCTAAACAATTAAATTTTAAAGATATTACTAATCAGCGATTCGGTAAGCTGACAGCTTTAAAATATGTTGGAAATTCTAAGTGGGAATGTCAATGTGATTGTGGTTTTAAATGTGTGGTTGCTACTGGTCATTTAACCTCTGGTCACACCACATCATGTGGTTGTTTGCGTTCTAAAGGAGAGTCGATAATTTCTCAATGGCTAGATACAAATAACTATCTTTATAAAAAACAATATACAAATCAATTATTGAGAAATAATAAAGGTAATATATTGAAAATTGATTTTGCTATTTTAAATAGTCAAAATCAACCAATAGGTTTTATTGAATATAATGGTAAACAACATTATGATATTAATGATGCTTGGTATAAACCAGAAGTAGAAGAGGGATTAATAATAAAGGAGCAATATGCTTACAAAAACAATATTCCTTTTATTATTATCTCTTATCAAGATGATATTATTAGTACATTAGAAAATTTTATTTTGAAGAAAGTTGATTTTAGTAAGGTAAGAGAATAAATGAGTAATTTAAAAACAATAATCGAAGATTCAATGATACAATATAGTGGTGCGGTTTTGCAAAGCCGTGCTCTTGTTGACGTGCGCGATGGTCTCAAACCATCTGCTCGTCAAATCTTCTATTCAATGCTTACTCGTAAACTTACTCATAATAAACCATATAAGAAAACTGCTAATGCTGTTGGTATGGCTATGGCTGACTTCTATATCCATGGTGATTCAAGTTGCGAAGGCGTTATAATGCGCGCCGGTCAAGAATTTGCCATGAGATATCCACTTGTAGATGTTAAAGGTAACGTAGGTTCGCTTATTGAATCTGGCAATTGGGCTGCCATGCGTTATACAGAAAGCCGACTCTCAAAAATTTCTAATATCTTATTCACAGATATAGATAAGGATACAATAGAAGAATGGAGAGATAACTATGATAATACAAAACAGTATCCCGCTGTTCTTCCAAGTAAAGGCTTCTACAATATATGTAACGGAAGTCAAGGAATTGGAGTTGGTCTTGCCGCGTCAATACCTCAGTATAACTTAAAAGAAATGAACCAAGCTCTTGAGCACTTACTTCTCAACCCTGATTGCGATTTTGAAGAAATTTATATTGCTCCAGACTTTGCGACGGGCGCGATTCTTCTTAATGAAGATGAAGTTAAGAACTCAATGAAGCAAGGAACTGGTTTTGCTTGTAAGTTACGTAGCGTTGTAGACTATGATAAGAAAGAAAATTGCTTCATAGTAACTGAAATACCCTATGGAGTTTATACAAATACAATATGCGGTGAATTGGAAGATATAATTAACGGTGAAGAAAATCCAGGAATTGAACGTTTTAACGACTTAACTGGAAAGACTCCACTTATTAAAATTTACCTTAATAAAAGAGTTAATCCCGATAAAGTATTAAAGTATTTATATAAGAATACTTCGCTTCAATACTACTATGGAATTAATTTTACAATGTTAGATATGGGTAGATTTCCAAAAGTGTTTACTTGGAAAGAAATGTTACAAGCCCATATTGACCATGAAAAAGAAGTTTATCGCAGAGGGTTTGAATTTGACCTTAAAAAGATAACTGACCGACTTCATATAATTGATGGATTATTGATTTGTCTTGCTAATATTGATGAAGTAGTACATATAATTAAATCGTCCACGTCGTCAGTTACGGCGGCCACCGCATTAAAAGAGCGATTCTTACTTGATGATGTGCAGACAAAGGCAATTCTTGATATGAAGTTAAGCCGACTCGCGCATTTAGAGGTTAAGAAATTAACTGATGAGAAAGAAGAACTTGAACGGTCGGCCGCGCATATAAGTCAAATCTTATCCGACGTCGACTTATTTAATCAAGAACTTATAAATGGTTGGAGAGAAGTTTCCCAAAAATTTGGTGATGAGCGTCGCACGCGCATCCTCAATATTGCTAAAGAAAACGAAGAGCCGCGCGAAACTCATGAACTTCTAATCAACCTATCAAATCAAAATAATATTTATATCACAACCGTTTCAACACTTTATTCACAAAAACGTGGTGGTGTGGGCAATAAATTCAAAATGAGTAAAGGAGAATATGTGATAAGTACTGCTTCTGGTACAAACCTCGATACACTTCTCTTCTTCTCTAATGAGGGTAATTGCTATCACACTCAAATTTCAGACCTACCATTTGAGGAAGTGATTCCAATTGAATCACTATGCAACCTCAACACAACAGAACACATTAAACAACTCGCATTTCTCAATCGCAAAGACAGTAAAGAACATATCATTTTCTTGACTAAAAAGGGAATACTCAAAAAGTCTAGATTATCCGAATATAATACAAAAATGAAAATCGGTGTTAAGGCCCTTAACTTAGACGAAGGCGATGAAATTTGTTCAATACTTCTAATGAATGATGAACGAGTTGGTATGTTGACAGCGCGCGGTCAATTCGTAATGTGTGAAACCAAAGACATACGTGCTATTGGTAGAATCGCGCGAGGAGTAAAAGGAATTACGTTAAATCTGGGTGATAGTTTAGTTTCAGCACAAATCATTCCAAGCAACGTAAAAGAATTATTGACCATAAGTGAGTTGGGCTTCAGTAAACGAACTTCAATTTCTGAGTTTAACGTAACTGGTAGAGCAACCAAAGGAGTAAAAATCCAAACACTTAAAGAAAACGATTCAATGATTGACTTTGCACCCATTGTGAACCAGAGAGATACGATAGTGGTGTCATCGAACTCTCAAATCAAATTTAACATTGACGAGATTAACTTACTTAGCAAAGGCGCGCAAGGCACCAAATCGATAAAATTGAATGTAGCTAAAGTAATTGGATTACAAATTTTTTAAAATTCGAACGGTTTGAAAATTTGAAAGTGTTCTGAAAATCTGATATAATAATTATAGAAAGTTGAGAGAGAAAACTTTCGCAGAATTAATAAATTATTAAATTTAAAGGAGAATTAAAAATGAAAGACGGTAAGATGACAGAGAAGGAAATCGCAGTATTTAACTATGTAAAGTCCAATGGCGGAAGAGTTTCTATTGATGAGATTGCTGAAGCACTTGAGAGGTCTCCTCGTTCTATCGGTCCCAACATCAATGCTTTTGTTAGCAATGACCTTGCTGTAAGAGAGAAGGTTGAGGTTGAGGGAGCAGAGAAGCCGGTTACATATGTAGTGCTTACTGATGCTGGCATGAATTTTGTTCCTGCTACTGAAGAGTAATCGAGTAGGTCAAGGTGCGGAGGCTGAGTCTCAGCCTCCATTCTATTATTTAATGTATTTGAAAATTAAAAAAGAGGAAGAAAAATGTTAAGACAAGCAGAAAACAGAGTAAAAATTGAAGGAATTTTAAACGAAATAGACCTTGAAACAAAAGCATTGCCGAGAAAGGATGGTTCCACAATTGATGGAATCACAGGTAGAGTTATTGTTAAAGTTAATACAACCATTAGTGGCGAAGACAAGGATCTTATGATTCCAGTTCATGTCTTTGCATATAAGCTTACAAATGCGGGTAAGCCCAATCCTGCATACGAAAGTCTGCTTAAGGTTAAGAACGAATTTTTAAGCGTCGCCGCGACTGGTGATGAAAATGCCGCCAACAGAGTTCGTATTACTGGTGCAAATATCAGAATGAATGAGTATTATTCACAGGACGGAAGACTTATCTCCTTCCCAAGAATCAATGCATCTTTCATTAATAAGATTAGAAAGGAAGAGTGTAAGCCTGAAGCAACTTGTTCTGTTGAGTTCGTTGTAGCTCAGAAGAGGGAAGAGGTTGATAGAAATGGTGAGCCTACCGGCAGATATATGATTAATGCAGTTCTTCCCCAGTATGGCGGTCTTGTTGATGTTGTTCCGTTCTATGCGGAAAGCGAAGGAGTTATTAACGCAGTATCTCAGTATTGGAATGAGGGAGATACAGTTAAGGCGAATTGCAGACTTAACTTTACTACAAAGGTAGAACCCACTTATGAAGATGTTGATTTTGGTGAACCTATTGAGAGAACCAGAACAACCAGTGTAAGTGACATCGTAATCATTGGTGGTTCTCAGACTCCAGTTAGTGATGAGTTTGCTTTTGATAGTAAGGAAATTCAGGATGCCTTAACTCAGAGAAAGGCTAGACTTGAATCACTGAAGGAAAGAAGCATGTCTAGAGTATCTCAGAAGGCAACTCCTAGTGCAAATCCTAGCGCTGGTTTTGCAGACCTCGGATTTTAATGGAGGTGAATTATGGCTGGTATAGATATTTTAAATATTGAACCTACCGTAATTTCACGAGATTTAAAAGGAAAGTACATTCTAGTTTATGGTAAGCCAAAGGTAGGTAAAACTACCTTGGCTGCCAGATTTCCTAAAAACCTGCTTATTGCATTTGAAAAAGGATATAATGCTATAGATGGAATTAAAGCGGTAGACATTAATCGTTGGGCAGATTTTAAATTGGTTCTTCGGCAGCTTGAAAAGCCCGAAGCCCGCGCGATGTATGATACAATTACAATTGATACTACTACAATTGCGTAAAAAAGGAGAGATAAAATGGAATACACGGTTCGGCGTGATAGTGGAAACCGAATAATTTGGGAACAATCTCAAATTGAATATATAAAAAAAGAGTATAATTCTGGTAATAGTTGTACAGCTATTGCTAAACAATTCAATGTTGGAAGAGATTCGATAGGAAGACTTCTTAAAAAAGAAGGAATTCATGTTAAATCTCCAAAAGAATATTATCAAAATCTTTTTCCTAAAAATGAAAACTATTTTAATAAAATTGACACTCCTGAAAAAGCATATTGGCTAGGTTTTTTGTATGCTGATGGATGTATAACTTGTGGAAACATTACCATTAGCTTACAAGAAAACGACTATGAACAATTAAAACAATTTCAACAAGATATTGAAGCAATCAATAATAAAATCACTAAAACACAAAAAGATAATAAGTTTGGGTGGCAATTTACAATTCGTAGTTCTCAAATGATTAAAGATTTAAAAAAACTTGGGTGCATTGAAAGAAAAAGTTTAATACTAACCTTTCCCACAGAAGAACAAGTGCCAAAAAAATATATTTATGATTTTATTAGGGGTTATTTTGATGGAGATGGAACCTTGAGTTTTGATAGAAGAAGAAAAACTCCACAAGCAAGATTTGGTTTTGCTGGAACTAAAGAGTTTTTATTATCAATTCAAAATGAATTAGAAATTAATTTAACCCTTCAGTCACGAGGAAATGCTTATGCTTTTGTTGTAAGTGGTAATAAACAAGCAAAAAAGTTTTTTGATAAAATATATAATAATCCAACAAGATATTTAAAACGTAAATATGAATTATACCAATCCTTTTTATCTTACTGCGCTTGATACGTGAACCTATAAATATAGGGTGTGAATAGGTTTTAACTTATTTGCTAACGGTGAAAATCTGGTGAAACTCCAGACAATACCGTGCCAAGCCGCATTAGCGGAAGGTGTAACGACCATCCCGAAAGGGAGTAGGATTAAAGCGAGGTGAAAGTCCAAATCCGAAGTGCGTATCCTTCCATTGGGAAGAAGAGATGGTCTATTCCTTATAGTAATATAAGGTAGGTAAAGATGAAATGTGTGAACAGTTTGTTTGCGCGCAGAATGGAGTTCAGTCAATTCGTGATATTCCTTGGGGACAAGGCTGGACTCTTGTAAAGAAAGAGTTTGAAACTTGTTTAAGAAAAATTACAATGCTTGGTTATGGACTCGTACTTATTTCTCATATAGAAACAAGAAAAGAAAAGACAGCAGATGATTCAGAAATTGAAATTCTTGCTCCTTCAATGCCAAAGCGTTGTTATGAAGTAGTTAATCAAATTGTTGATATTATAGGTTATATTGCTACTGAATGGGATGAAAATGGAGAAAGCCAGAGATGGCTTTATACAAGGCAAACTCCTACCGTTATGGCGGGCAGCCGTTTTCCTTATCTCGCACCTAAAATTAAACTTGGTTATGATGAGCTAGTTAAGGCAATTAATGATGCTATAGATAAACAAAGAGAAATTGACGGCGCAACGGTAGTAGATAAAATTGAGCAGAAAATTGAAGAACCACTTAATTTTAATCAAATCAGAACCGAGGCACAAACTCTTTGGGGCAATCTTGTAGGTAAAGACCCTGCAAATGCAGATAAAATTCTCAAGAAGGTCGAAATGATTTTCGGAAGAAAAATTAAACTTAGTGAAATCACTGAAGACCAAGTTGACCTTTTCAATTTAGTATTAATTGAAATGAAAGATATGTTAAATGCCTAACTCATAAAAGACGTATAGAGATATACGTCTTTTAAATTTGACTTTTTTTCATTTTTATGATATAATATAATTAGGAAGGAGTGAGAAGATGCCAATTTGTAGAATTTGTAAAGAAAAAATTAATAAAGAAAAAGATGATTGGATAATGCCGTCTAATCTATATTATTATCATAAGAAATGTTATGAGGACTGGAAAGCATCTACTCCCGCAACAGATAAGGAGTACAAAAGTTTTATTTATGATTTCATTTCGCGAGATTTGAAAGTATCTTATGACTATCATATGATAGAAGCGCAAATTAATAAGTTTGTGAAAGAAAATAAATGCACAATTAAAGGGATATTTTTTACTTTAAAATACTTTTATGAAGTTAAAAAGAATGATTGGGATAAAGGTCATGGCGGCATAGGTATAGTTCCGTTTGTATACAATGAAGCTTGTAATTATTGGATTTTAAGAGAAAAAGAAAGTAATGGAATAGTAGCGCAAATTGAACGACAAATGAAAGAAGCAGACAGACGGGAAGTAAAAACTGTGGTACGCCAAAATAAGAAGAAAAAGAAGTACACAATGGACTTCGATGAAATTGAAAGGATGGAAGATAATGATTGACAAAGGTTGTATACAACAGATATTAGGAAGCCTTATGAAACATCCGCAGTTTCTTAGCGAGGTTGACCGATATCAGTTTAATTTAACCGACTTCCCAGATAGATTTGAAAAATATATATTTAATGCGATTGAAGTTCTTTATAGGAATGGTGCAATTAAGATTCAACCCATAGATATAGAAAATGAGATGAGTCATAATGAGGCGGCCAAGGCAACCTTTAAGAATAATAATGGTATTGAATATTTACAAGATATACAAGAACTTGCAGAGATTGAAAACTTTCCATATTATTATAATAAATTTAAGAAGTTAAATTTGTTAAGTGATTTAAAGAAAAGCGGATTTGATATAAGTAGTTTTTATTGCGAAGACTTAACGAATCCAAAATCACAAGAAATAAATAGTAAGTTTGAGTTTTTAACCTTAAAAGATATAACTGATGGAATTAGAAGTAGAATTCTAGGGTTAGAAACAAAATATGAAGTTAATGAAGAGGTTGAAACAGAAAGCGCGGCCGAAGGTATTGAAGAACTGGTAGAATCATTAAGAGAAACTCAAGAAATAGGTATGCCAGTTCAAGGTGCAATTTTTAATCAAGTTATTGACGGCGCGCGAAAAGGAACTCTGACAATTAGGTCCGCGGCAAGTTCAGTTGGTAAGACAAGAAGTGCGGTAGCAGATGCATGTTATTTGGCTTATCCAATTCGTTATAATAGTGAAAAATGCGAATGGGAACAAGTTGGTAGCTCGGAAAAAGTTTTATTCATTGTAACTGAGCAACAATTTAAAGAAGTCAGGAAAATGATTTTAGCTTATTTAACTGATTTGAATGAAAGCCGATTTAAGTATGGAGATTTTAACGAAAGAGAACAGGGTGTTATAACACAAGCAATTGGTTTAATGAAAAGGTATGAAGATAATCTTACATTAGTAAAAATGCCGAATCCAACGATAGAGCTTGTAAAGACACTTGTAAGAGAAAACTGTATAACAAGAGATATAGGTTATGTTTTTTATGATTATATTTTTATTGGTCCAGCATTATTAAATGAGTTCAGAGGTTTTAATTTAAGAAACGATGAAGTTTTGTTAATGTTTGCAACCGCATTAAAAGATTTAGCGGTTGAATTAGACGTGGCAATGTTTACATCGACTCAATTAAATGCAAAAGGCGATGATAATAAAGATATAAGAAACGAAGGAAGTTTGGCGGGTGGCCGAAGTACAATTAACAAGGCTGATAATGGTGCAATTATGGCAAGGCCAACAAAGGAAGAATTAGAAGTTCTTGAACCATTATTTAAATCAGCAGATATGCCAAACTTAGTAACGGATATATATAAAGTAAGAAGTGGAGAATGGACACAAGTAAGAATTTGGTCGGTTATGAATTTAGGAACTCTTAAGAAAAGAGACTTATTTATAACTAATTCTCGATTAGAACCCATAGAAGATTTCTTTGAAAGAGAAGAATATCAGATTAAAAATTGGGACGACGAAGAAGATAAAATCTTAAAAGACATAATTAAACGATTAGAAAGTGGTGAGATAGTTGATTGATTATCAGGGTATTATAGAACAATTAGATACAGATAAAGTAATTCAACTAATGGAAACATTAGGTGTTGATTCATATGTGCGGCGACCCGGTCATGTTATCTTTCCTACCATCTGTCATAATGAAGATGCTAGTGAAGCTTCAATGAAGCTGTATTATTATGAAAACAACCATATTTTTTATTGCTACACTAATTGTCAAAGTATGTCAATCTTCAAATTCCTCAAGCACTATTACGAATGTCGAAACCTATCGTATGACTGGTATGAGGATATTTATAAGGTCGTACTTGATTGCAGTAATTTTCGGCTGGCCGCGCCTGGACAATCGACTTATAAGTCAATTCGTGAACAATATAGACGTCCAGAACAAGTTAAGCTTCCCACGTATCCCGAAGGTATTTTACAAACCTTCACAAAATTTTATCCACCTGAATGGTTAAATGATGGAATTAGTAAATCTGCGATGGATAAGTTTAATATATTATATTCAATCCCACAGAATAAAATTATAATTCCACATTATAATATAGATAATGAGTTGGTTGGAGTGCGCGGCCGAGCCTTAAATGAGTGGGAAGTTGAAAATGTGGGTAAATACATGCCGGTTCAAATTGAAGGTAAATGGTATAGTCATCCGTTATCTCTTAATTTATATGGACTTAATAAAACAAAAGAGAATATAAAAGAAACTGGTGTATGTTTTATCTTTGAAGCAGAAAAATCAGTTTTACAGATGGATAGTTTTGACCGTCCTAATTGCGCGGCCGCCGTATGCGGAAGTCAATTTAATAAGTTTGCACTTAAAATTCTTGTTCAAAATTGCCATCCAAATGAAATTGTAATTTGCTTCGATAAAGAAGAGAAACCAAAAGAAGATATATATTTTAATAAGTTATATAAACTATGTAGTAAATATAAAAATTATGCAAACTTTTCTTTTATTTATGATATGGAGAACTTACTTGAACTAAAAGACTCTCCAACGGATAAAGGACAAGATACTTTTGAACGACTTTTAAATAAAAGGGTAAGGGTAAAATGATTATATATGGTATTTATAGCAACATTCAAAACAAATATATCTATATAGGTCAAACTAATAGTTTCTCACGAAGAAAAGATGAGCATTATTTTACTGGACATCTAGATATAGATAAATTAATTCAAAACAATCCTACTCAATATTTTATGTTATTATTAGAAGATAATATTTCTGATAATGATATTAATAGTCGAGAAAAATTTTGGATTGACTATTATGATACTTATAATAACGGTTTAAATAAAACTATTGGAGGAAAAGGTACTCCAAAACTCAATAATAATTTAATCCAATTAATTATTACTGATTTAAAAAATAGTTCTATGGCTTTTTCTGAAATATGTATTAAATATAATATTTCAGATTGTACCTTATGGAGAATTAATAATGGTTTAACATATGAGGTAAAAGAAAATTATCCTATTAGACCGTGTAAAGCAAGAAAATTAAATGAAAATGATGTTAGACAAATTATTCATTTATTACAGGATACACGCTTAACATTAAAACAAATAGGAGAATTATTTAATGTTACAGATGTAACTATCAATACAATTAATCAAGGAAGAACAAAAATTTGGCATCACTTGAGTAATAAATATCCTATTAGAGAAAGCGCAGGAAAACGAACTGCTTTAACTAAAAAAGAGTTGTTTCAAATAGCAGATTTACTTCAAAATTCCTCTTTATCTCAAAAAGAAATTAGTTATTTATTCAACACAAGTGAAATGATAATCTCAAGTATCAATACTGGGCAAAGAGATTATTGCAAACAATTAAATATGAAATTTCCAATTAGAAATAGAGGATGGTAATATGCGTACAAAATTAGTAAATAAAGATATAAGAGAAAATTATACCGCAGAGTTATTAAAGGAACGTGGAGTTACGGAAGATATACTACCTTACTTTTTGGGCGAACCAGTTCAAGGTTTATTACAAGACCCCGAAGCTTTTGATAATATCTTTCAAGGCTATAATCTATTTGAAGAAATAATTAATCTCGCTCCAGATAAACGAATCTTATTAGTTGTAGATTCTGATGTAGATGGTTTTACTTCTAGTGCCATTATGTATACTTATTTAAAGCGAGTAAATCCAAATCTTCAAATTGATTATATTCTTCATGAAGGTAAGGGTCACGGACTCAGCGATGTAATAGATACAATTCTTGAAGGAGAAGATAACTTAAGATATGTAATCTTACCCGATAGTAGTAGTAACGATTTTAGCTTCCATGAACAACTGGGCGCGCAAGGAATTAAATGTCTTGTCCTCGACCACCATATTGTAGAAGAAGATACCCAATTCTCGCCCTCCGCAGTAATTATCAATAACCAGTTATCGCAAAGGTATCAAAATAAAGACCTTTGTGGCGCGGGCGTAGCTTGGCAATTCTGTCGCTTCTGTGATATGCGTAGGGGAACAAATTATGCTGATGATTTAATTGACCTCGCCGCACTTGGGATTGTCAGTGATATGATGAGCGTTATATCGCCTGAAAATAGATATATTATTTATGAGGGCTTAAGAAATATTAAAAACTATTTCTTCCTTGCCCTTTGTGAGAAGCAGTCTTTTTCAATGGGAGGCAAAATTAATCCCACAACAATTGCTTTCTATATTACACCTTTAATTAACGCATTAATTCGTGTAGGTACAATGGATGAAAAGCGTAGATGTTTTGAAGCATTTATTGACGGACATCAGATGGTTCCAAGCCAAAAGCGTGGCGCGAAAGGAACATATGAAGAGGTTGCAATTGAGTCTGCGCGCGAGTGTACAAATGCAAGAGCAAAGCAAAATCGAATTCTTGATAAGGCCGTAGAAGAACTTGAGATTAAAATTTTTAAGTATGACCTATTAGAAAATAAAATTTTATTTGTTAGGTTAGATGAAGAAGATTTCCCTGCGGAATTGAACGGATTAACTGCGATGAAGCTGGCCGCGAAGTATAAGCGTCCAACAATTGTGGCTCGATTAAATGATGAAGGATATGACAGAGGTTCCAGTAGAGGCTTAAATGAATCTGCACTTAAATCGTTTAAAGAGTTTATGAATGAAAGTGGTTATTTCGAATATACTGCTGGTCATGATAATGCTTGCGGTATCTCAATTCTTGATAAGAATTTACATGACTTCCATGAGTATGCAAATAAAGAGTTAGCAGATATGGATTTCGGTGAGAACTGGTATGAAATTAACTTTGAACGTTTCGCGGCAGACCCAGATATGATTCCATTAATTTATGACCTTGCCGCGCATGAAGATTTATTTGGACAGCATAATAATGAACCACTTATTCATGTAACTGATATAAACCTAAAAAGAAGTGATATTGCAGTTATTGGTAAGAATGCGGATACAATTAGAATTGAGAAGTTTGGAGTTACTTATCTTAAATTCCATGCAAAAGAAATGATTGAAGAATTAGCACAAGTCAATTCAAATGAAATTAAAATTGAAATTGTAGGAAGAGCAAATTTAAATGAATTTGCGGGAAGGGTAACGCCTCAGATTTTTATTACCGATTTTCAAGTTGATGATGGAACATTGGGGTTTTAGTTATGGAACAAAAATATATAATAGAATATAAGGGTAAATCAATTAATACAAAAAATTGGTTACCAGTTACAGAAGAAGAATTAGAGCAGTATAGAAACGAATATTATCAAAAACCCACTCTGCAAACTGTTCAAAAGCAGATGAAGAAAATTACAACTGATGGAGTAATGATAGATAAAATCACTCGTTATTATTTTAGAGATTTAATGGCACAAACTCAGTTAAGTACAGCAAAATGGACAGTTGAAGATGTATTTAATAGTACTGATTTGTGTGGAATATTTAAAGCAAAAGTAGTAAATAGTCCAAAAGTTTTTAAACCTGAGGTTTCAATGGGTTATAATATTGAACGAGCTATTGCTTTAGGTGGGAAAGGATATGCTAAAATTCCCACACAGTTTCCTTTCCAAGCTGTACAACATATAATGTCTAATTATAATGTTAATAATTCTGTATATGACTTCTCTTGTGGTTGGGGCTCTAGATTACTTGGTGCGTTAAAATATAATATCAATTATTATGGAACAGACCCTAATTATAAATTATGTGAAAGATTATTAGAACTAACCGCAAATTACAAACAAATCATAAAGCGTGATAACATAGTTGATATTCGTTCTATTGGTAGTGAAATTTTTATTCCAGAGTGGGAAAATAAAATGGGTTTATGTTTCAGTAGCCCGCCATATTTTTCATTAGAAGATTATAAATATGGAAAACAAAGCTGGAATCCTAACGTAAGCTATGAACAATGGTTAAATAACTATTTATATCCAACTTTAAATAATACTATCAAATATTTAATTAATGGTGGTATTTTAGCTATTAATATTAAAGATACCAATGTTCCAATTGCCACCGATACAAATAAATATTTAGAAAGTAGATTAAAATATTTAGATACAATTCCCTTAAAAAATATTAAAAGATTAAAAAGTACAGGTGGTTTAACCGATACCACTGATGAAGGCATCTATATATATAAAAAATAGTTGCAGATATTGTTAATTTGACAATTTAATAAAATTCTGATATAATATATATATAGAAAGGTGAAAAATGGAAATAATTAAAATATTAAATTTACTTCGAAAATATGACATACCAGAGAGTTATCCTTTATGGGCAGAACATGATATAATTGGTTTTAATGTTGATTATGAAAAAATTAGTGAAGAAGATATTAATACATTACAAAAATTAGGATGCTTTTTCGATGAAGAGTATGATAGTTTAATAATGTTTGTATAAACTAGAAAGAGAGGTAGCGTGAATGGAAAAATTAAAATTTCCAGGTTCGCTGCATAATCACACAGACTTTAGTAATTTTCGTCTTAGGGACTCAATTAATACAGTTGAGTCTCTAGTTGACTATGCCGTCGAACTTGGACAAGAAGTAGTAGCGATTACCGAGCACGACACAATCGCATCACATATTCGTGCAGAAAAATATTATAAGAAAATTAAAGAGAAAAATCCGAATTTTAAAGTAATTCTTGGAAATGAGATTTATCTTGTAAGAAATGGATTGAATTCAGATAATTTTGATAAAGATAAAGATAGATATTTCCATTTTATTTTACTTGCTAAAGATGAAATTGGACATAAGCAAATCCGTGAGATTTCAACTCGTGCATGGATGAGGAGTTATGTCGCGCGCCGCATGAGAAGAGTTCCAACTTATTATAATGATTTAATTGAAGTAATTGGTAAAAATCCAGGTCATGTAATAGGTTCAACCGCATGTTTGGGTGGATGTTTACCGACTCAGTTAATTAGAAATAGAGATAATAGCGCGCCATCAATGGATTTAATTAAAAGATGGATTTTACAGTTGCAAGGAATTTTCGGTAAAGAAGATTTCTATTTTGAAATGCAACCATCGTTTAATAAAGACCAGATTTATGTAAATCATAAATTAGTTGAATTAAGTGAAGAATTGGGAATAAAATATATAATTACAAATGACGCACATTATTTGAAGAAAGAAGATAGACCAATTCATAAAGCTTTTCTTAATTCACAACAGGGTGATAGAGAAGTTGATGATTTCTATGCCACAACTTATCTTATGAATACAGAAGAAATTGAATCTTATATGTTAAAAGAAATGGGAGAGGAAGTTCTTCAAAAAGCATATAGGACAATTTTAGAGATTAAAGATAAATGTCAAGATTATTCTTTAATGAAGCCATTAAAGATTCCGAGATTAAATTGGAAAAGTTATAATCACTTAGCAAATGGTATTTGGTTTGAACGAATCCCTATGTTAGAAAAGTTTGTAAATTCTTCTTACGAATCAGATAAACATTTAGCTCATGCAATAGTAGATAGAATTTATGATTCTCCTGACCTTCAAAATAAAGAAGTATATGATGAGGTCAACGCGTGTCTTGAAGATACATGGATTAGTTCTGAAGTAAATGGAAGTAGATGGAGTGCATATTTCTTAAATCTTCAAAATATAATTGACTCATGTTGGGATGCAGGAACATTAGTAGGATGCGGCCGTGGGTCTGGTGTAGGATTTATCTTATTATATTTGTTAGGTATAACACAGATTAATCCGTTAAGAGAAAAGAGCCAGACAAAGCGCTGGAGATTCTTGAATCCAGAGCGTGTATCTGTTCTAGATGTAGATATTGATATTGAAGGCGGCCGCAGAGCAGAAGTTTTAAAGAACTTTCGTCGTATTTATGGAGAAGATAGAGTTGCGAATGTATTAACTTTAAAAACCGAGAAGTCAAAATCAGCAATTCTTACCGCGGCGCGTGGTTTAGGAATCGATGTTGATACGGCGCAATATTTATCTTCATTTATTGAGGCGGATAGAGGACAATTAAGAACTCTGAAACAAACTTTTTATGGTGATTCTGAAAACGGAATAAGTGCTTCAAAGCAATTTAGAATTGAAATGGAGGAAAATTATCCTGAACTATGGAAGGTTGCACAAGGAATTGAAGGATTAATAAATGGCTGTGGTATTCATGCAGGTGGAGTTATTTTTGTAGATGAACCTTTTACAAACTCGACCGCATTAATGCGGGCTCCAAGTGGAGAAATTATAACTCAATTCGACCTCCATGCCGCAGAGGATACTGGATTAATTAAATACGATATTCTTTCAGTTGAAGCATTAGATAAAATTCATAATTGTCTTGATTTAATTTGTGATTATGGATATGAGCAAAGAGAGAATACTTTAAGAGAAACTTATGAAAAAATCATTGGAATTTATAAATTAGAACGTGAAGCTCCCGAAATGTGGAAAATGTGTTGGGAGCATAAAGTTCAAAGTTTATTCCAAATGGAAAAGCAATCTGGTATTAGTGGAATTGCAGCGATGAAACCGACTTCAGTAGACGACTTAGCAATTCTTAATTCTGCGATTAGGTTAATGGCAACTGAAAAAGGCGGAGAAATGCCAGTTAATAAACTTGCAAGATTTAAAGCGCATCCAGGTGATTGGGATAGAGAACTTCAAAAATATGGACTCGGTGAAGAAGCAAAGAAAATTCTTGAACCAGTTTTAGGAGTTTCATATGGATTGTGTATTGCACAAGAACAATTCATGCAATTGGTTCAGCTTCCAGAACTTGGTGGTTTTAATCTAACTTGGGCAGATAAGTTAAGAAAGTCAATTGCAAAGAAAAATCCCGCAGAATATGATAAATTAACTGAAGAATATTTTAAGACAATTAAAGAAAAAGGTTTAGATGAAAAACTTTGTGATTATACTTGGAATATATTAATTGCAATGAGTAAAGGTTATGGTTTTAACTTATCTCATACGTTAGCATATTCATTAATTGGACTTCAAGAACTTAATCTTGCATATAGATATCCGTTAATTCTTTGGGATTGCGCTTGTTTAATAACTGATAGCGGCGGTGCAGAAAAAGAGTCCGAAGAAGAAGAATCAAGCAATACTGTTGAAGAAATTTATAATGATAATATAGGAAATTTTGAAGAAGTAGAAGAAGAAGATGAAGAAGAAAACGAAGAAGAAGAAGGAAATGAGACAACCACTTCTAAAAAGAAAACCAATAGAACTGTAAACTATGGAAAAATTGCAACAGCTATTGGTAAAATGAAAAGTGCAGGAATCAAAATAATCGCAACTGATATAAATAAATCTTCATATACATTTTCACCAGATGTAGAGAATAATTTAATTATTTATGGATTAAGTGGTATTACAAGAGTCGGTGAAGATTTAGTTAAAGAAATTATAAATAATCGTCCGTATGAATCAATTGAGAACTTTTTAAATAAAGTTAAAATTAATAAGCCGCAGATGATTAATTTAATTAAGTCTGGAGCATTTGATACGTTATATGGCGGCGACCGCTTAAAAGCAATGAAAACTTACATAAATCTAATTGCAGATAAAAAGAAGCGTATTACTTTACAGAATATGAAAATGTTAATTGATTTTAATTTAATTCCAAACAATTATGATTTTCAATGTAGAGTTTATAATTTTAATAAGTATCTTAAAAAGTTTAAGATAAATGATTCATATGGATTAGACTTGGCCGCATTTACTTTTTATAGTAATAATTTTGATATAGATTATTTAACTCCATATAATCAAGATAATATTTTGTTTTTAATTAAACAAACTAAATGGGATAATTTATATAAAAAGCAAATGGATATAATCCGTCCATATATTCAAAAGTATAATACAGATTTATTAAATAGTGTTAACGAAAGATTATATAATGAGACTTGGGAAAAATATTGTTTAGGTACAATAAGTAAATGGGAAATGGATTCAATTTCTTGTTATATTCATGACCATGAAATGACAAAAGTAAAAAATATAATTTATGGTTTTTCTGATTTCTCAAAGTTATCTGATGAGCCAACAGTTAATTATGAGTTTACTTCAAAACAAACTGGTCAAAAGATTCCATTATATAAAATCTATCGTATTGCGGGAACGGTTTTGGATAAGGATAAAAATAAAAAGACAGTAACATTATTAACCACAGATAGTGTAGTAACTGTTAAAATCTTTGGAGACGCGTTCACTCATTATGATAAACAATTATCTGAACGTGGCGCGGATGGTAAGAAGCACGTCACAGAAAAGTCTTGGCTTAGTCGTGGTAATAAAATCATCGTAACTGGAATTAAAAGAGATAATGATTTTATATGTAAAAAATATAAGAATACTCCATATCATTTGGTTGAATTAATAACTTCAATTGATGATAGCGGGTATATAAAAACACAACAGGAGCGCGCGAGTGCATGAGTTATGGTTTATATGATGGGGATTTGCCGCTTTACGACAGATTCCCATTCCTCAACTTAGAACTAATGAAGTTAGCTACATATTATAAAAATAAACGAGAAATAGTTAGTCTAACTCAAGATTTTATACCACAAAAATATAGTCATTTTATCGTAAGACAGGACTATTTTAATCCCAATGTAAACTATCCATATTATAAACATGTTGAGTTCGGTGGTAAAGCCTTTAATGGGCCGATATATAAGCCAATGGCTTTAGAAATAGAAGAATGTAGACCAGATATAAGCATCTATAATAATATAAAAACAACTTATAAATTTACTCAAAACGATAGTAAAGCTTTTCACACAATGCGGAACGCCATACATTTACGGCTTTCATTGGATGGCCGCGCAATCTGGTCAAACTTCTCTAAACAACTTCCAAATGATAAGGGTCATAGTGGTTTAATTTTTCATGACGATAACCTTGAAAATATAGCTGATTCACAACAGATAATTCAAGAACTACTAGAAGGATTACTTCCGGCACCGCTTCAACGGATAGGCACAAAATATCCAATTCAAGTAGAAACCGAAGACAGATACATAAGTTGGCTCAGGTTTCTTGCAATTAATCAATTCTATTCTCTTCAATATAATGGAATACCTTGTCAAGAAAGTTTAGAAGAAATTGCAACAATTACCAAAAACTCAACCCGTCTGCCGCAGACAACGCTTAACGTTACCGCAAATACAACATATGAAAAATTCATAACACAAGATATAGTATCTATAATGCGGAATTCCGCAATTTTATGTACCTATAAGGCGCAAATCCCACTTATTTATGATGACACCTTTTTCATAGATAAACGATGGGCAGATGTTACTTGGATTATTCAACAGTATATAGCTTTTTTAATCAATCTACTTCACAAACGAGATAGGGTTGAAAGAGTTATACCTTACGAAACACTTTATAACTACTATAATTACTTAATTAAAAAACCACGTCATACTGGTTTAAAAGTAGATAAACAATTTATCCAAGAAACTTTTCAATTTGTGCGCCTTAATAACTATGAACTATTTACTCTATTTTATAAACCTATAAAGGAGATAGCAAATGAAGCCAGAAGAAATTAAAGAAAAAATTACTTTCAATAACCATATGATTGAGAAATTACTCGATCCTACGGTTTTTATTCTTCAACCTGAAATTGAAGCTTATTTGAAAGAAAATGAAGAATTGAGACAAATGTGTGCTCATAAATTTGAAAATGGAGTTTGCGTTTACTGTGGAAAAGAAGAGTAATCCTTAAAATATTTAAATACTTAGGAGGACGCTTTAATGCAATACATTAAAAAAAGAGATGGTAGATTAGTTGAATTTAATAGAATTAAAATCGTTGATGCCATCTTAAAAGCTTTCAAAGAAGTAGACGGAACTGCAAGTGATTATGCTTTAGAGAAAGCAAACAATATCGCTACTTTTATCGAAAATAAAAGTAAAAACAAAATCTTAACTGTAGAAGAAATTCAAGACCTTGTAGAACAAGGTTTAATGTCAACCAAAAGAAAAGATGTAGCAAGAGCATATATTGCTTATCGTATCGAAAGAACTCGTATCCGTAATTGGAATACGCAAATGATGAATCAAGTCGCAGTTAAACTCGCGGCAAGTGATGTACAAAATCAGAATGCGAATGTTGATGAATATTCATTCGGCGGCCGCAGAGGTGAAGCTGATTCAGTTATCTTTAAGCAATATGCCCTTGATAACTTAGTTTCCGAAATGGCTCGTAACAATCACTTAAATAATGAAATTTATATTCATGATTTAGACAGTTATATTTTAGGTATGCATAATTGTCTTACCATTCCTTTTGATAAATTATTAGCAGAGGGATTTAATACAAGACAAACTGATGTGCGCCCAGCTAATTCAGTTAATACTGCATTCCAATTAGTGGCTGTATTATTCCAATTGCAATCTTTACAACAGTTTGGTGGAGTAAGCGCAAGCCATTTAGATTGGACAATGGTTCCTTATGTGCGTAAGTCTTTCTTAAAACATTTTAAAGATGGGGTTAAATATTTAGAAGAACATCATTTTGATGGCGAACCTATATCAATTGAAGATGAAGTTTATAAATCTCATCCTGCTGCATACAGATATGCAATGGATATGACAATTAAAGAAATTCAACAAGCGGTAGAAGGCATGTATCATAACCTTAATACTCTTCAGAGTAGAAGCGGTAATCAACTTCCCTTCACTTCAATTAATTACGGTACTTGTACACTACCTGAAGGCCGCATGATTATTAGAGCTTTACTTCAAGGCTCAATTAAAGGCGTCGGCAAACTTCATAAAACTCCAATTTTTCCTTGTGGAATTTTCCAATATATGAAAGGAGTTAATGATAAGCCCGGCACGCCGAATTATGACTTATTCCAACTGGCTCTTGAATCAACCGCAAAGCGTTTATATCCAAATTATGCTAACGTAGATTGGAGTGGTAATGCGGGATACGATAGAAATGACCCAAAGACCTACTTCAGTACAATGGGATGCCGCACGGCAAATGGCTTTGATATTAATGGCTTTGGTCAACTTAAAGATGGCCGTGGAAATATTTGTCCAGTAACTATAATCCTTCCTACGCTTGCGATGGAGGCTAAGGAATCACTCCATGAAGATGATGATATAGTTGAAGCTTTTATGGATTTACTTGACGAGAAAATCTTTGAAGCGAAAGATATGTTACTTGAACGCTTTGAATATATTTGTTCTCAAAATCCTGAGTCTGCTAAATTCATGTATGAAAATGGTACAATGGAGGGATATATTCCCGAAGAGGGAATTCGCTCCGCACTTAAACATGGTACAATTGTTATTGGCCAATTAGGTTTAGCGGAAACATTACAAATATTAATTGGCTGTGACCATACAACTGAAAAAGGAATGGAACTTGCAAAGCGCATTGAACAGTTATTTAAAGATAGATGTGCAGAATTTAAACAACGTTATAAATTAAACTTCGGCGTATATTATACGCCCGCAGAAAATTTATGCTATACGGCAATGAAAAAATTTAAAGCAAAATATGGAAACATCCCCAATATAAGCGACCGTGAGTATTTTACCAATTCAATGCATGTCCCAGTTTGGAAAGAAATTTCTCCTTTTGATAAAATAGATATTGAAAGCCAATTAACTGGTTATTCAAGTGCTGGTTGTATTACTTATGTTGAATTAGAGGGTGCGATACTTAAAAATCTTTCGGCCCTGGAGCAGATAGTTACTTATGCGATGGAAAAAGATATACCATACTTTGCAATTAATGTGCCTAATGATACTTGTCTTGAGTGTGGTTGGACAGGAGAAATTGCAAATGAATGCCCAGAATGTGGCTCAACAAATATACAAAGACTTAGAAGAGTTACGGGATATTTAACGGGCAATTATACAACAGCATTTAATTATGGAAAACAAAAAGAGGTTGAAGACAGATATAAACATTCGAGGAAGTTATGAAACTAACAGAAGTATTTCAAAAATCTATTTTAGCAGGCATATTAATTGGATTCGGAGTTATTATAAATCTTCAATCTAACGATAAAGTTGTAGGGGCACTACTCTTTAGCTTTGGCTTACTTACAATAATTGAAATGCAACTTTTACTCTATACAGGTAAAATTGGCTTTTTAGAAGAAGATTTAATGCCTATGTTAATTCCCATATTAATTTTTAATTGTATTGGTATTGCAATTACAGTTTTCCTATATGGTGCGGCCAATCCAGATTTTAATACCGTTATTGCTAATGCGGCCAGTATAAAATTTGCTAAAGGCTATCTTACCCTATTTATAAATGCATGCTTCTGCGGCGCATTAATTCATTTTGCGGTTAAAAATAAAGTTAAGATTTTAACAATTTTTGCAATAATGATTTTTATTTTAACAGGTGCCGAACACTGTATAGCTGATTTTCCATATTTACTGTATGCGCCTTCTTTTGAAAACGTATGCAAATTTATTGAAGTCGTATGTGGTAATTCTATGGGCGCATTAATAATTGAGAGGTTAACCTGGTGAGATATAATACAATACTTGCTAATGATGTAGTAAACGGAGAAGGAGTTTGCGTCTCCTTCTTCGTGCAAGGCTGCCCACACCGATGCGAAGGATGTTTTAATCCTGAAACGTGGGATTTTGCAGGCGGCCGCGAGTATACATCAGACATAAAATGGGAAATTATAAAACTAATTAGCGCAAATAATATTCAAAGAAACTTTTCAGTACTTGGTGGGGAGCCGATGTCTATGCGGAATTTAGAAATGACTGATGAAGTTATATCTGCGGTACGCGTAGCTTATCCTGATATTAAAATATTTTTGTGGACTGGATTTTTCTTATTCGACCTTATAGACTTAAACGATGAGCATGTCAATTCTATTCTTTCTAAGGTAGATTATGTAATTGATGGACCTTTTGATGAAAAATTAAAAGATTTAAGTTTAAAATTGCGCGGTAGCTCTAACCAAAGAATATGGACAAAAATAAATAATAATTGGGTAGAACAAGATGGATAAGATTACTGTTACTTATGGAAAACTTAAGAAAATAATGAAACAATTAAGACAAATGAATTTTCAAGATAGTGATGAAGTTTCATTTGAATTTATTATAGGTAGCTGTTTTCCAGATATTTACAACAATATACAAGAAGAAATGAGACGTCAGCATGCAATGGGTTATGCTGAAGGACTCAAAAATAGCAAGAATTAAGTCAGAAATTTTTTCTGACTTTTTCTTTTGTGAAAATTTGCAAAAAAAAATTTTTTATGATATAATATATATAGAAAATGAAAATGGAAAGGAGTTTATATGATTAAGATTGATAATCAATGTGTATCTAATTTTGAAAATGCAATTAGAGGCATGCGCAATCCGTTAGAGTCATGGAAGCAATCTGATAGTCGTTATGGATTAGGAGATTGCGACGATGAATATTGTGCAATGCGCTTATTTGATTCTACTGATGCCTGGATGAATTATTTGGGGTATGATTTCTTAGAAGATATAGAATCAGAAGCTGACCGCAAACAATGGCTAAAAGCAGAAAAAGAAATTGAAGAATGGCTTTGGAGTTCATCTTTATTGGATAAAGATGGGCCATATGAGCATAGATTTTATTTTGGACCGAAAGACTTGAAACTTGCTCAAAGTCTTGTACGCGCTGGCACAGATGAAGCAAAGTTTATAAGGCAAATTTTTATTTCAGTAGATATTACTGCGCCATTATATTGGTAGTTTCTTTCTGCCAATGAAATACTTTTCCCATTTATCGATGGGGGTTATACCGAAGGGTATAGCTAACGGGGAACTTACCTTAAGAATCCCGTGGGAAACATAAAAGGTTTCAAATTCTTATAGTGTTTGATACTCTTTTTCACTTATATATAGAAGAGAAAAAGAGGTGATTAACAATGGAAAAACAAACAAGACAATCAAAACCTAGGGTTGACTTAACTAATAAACAGTTTGGTTACTTAACGCCAATGTACTATATAAAAGGTGGAAAATGGCATTGCAAATGTAAATGTGGAAATGAAATTGATGTAGATACTCGAAATTTGAATAGCGGACATACTAAATCATGTGGATGCTTAATAAAAGAAAAAGCATCATTGAATGTAAAAGATATGGTTGGCTATGAATCTGAATATTTAAAAGTTTTATCGCGCGCGGGTTCTGATAACCAGGGTGCTGCCTTATGGAACTGTTTATGTAAAAGATGCGGTAATACTTTTATTACACGAGGCTCTTCAATTCGAGCAGGATATGTGCAAGGATGTGGTTGTGTTCATTCTTTAAATGAGCAAAATATTGCACAATTATTAACACAAAACCATATAGAGTTTGCAACTCAATACACTTTTCCTGACTTAATTGGTATAAATGGTGGCCATTTACGATTTGATTTCGCAATTTTTGATTCAAATCATATTTTATCACATTTAATAGAATACAATGGCGAGCAACATTATATCCAACCATTAGGTAGTTGGGAAAAAGGTTTTGATACATTACAAGAGCATGACAAAATAAAACAAGAATATTGTAAAAAACACAACATTCGATTAATTGTTATTCCATATACTCAACAATATACTATAAGTGATTTGTTATAATTTATGAACCTGTAGAGACTATCCCCAAAGCCTTCTGGGCCGGGGAGTAGGGCTACTATTGATACGTAGCGATGTTTTAGGTAACGAAGCATCTGAAAACCGAAATGGTATCCTATATTTTAAAATATAGTAAAAGATAGTCCACTTAAAGGGAAAGAAATGGATACTTACAAAGTAGGGACCGTAGCTAATTCTACTAGTACAATGCATAAGTTAAGCTCGCGACCAATTGAAATTAACGACTTTAGTTTTGATAAAGAATTTCATAGCTATCCTATGATACAGAATATTATAAGAGATTGTGAGTTTTTAAGACAAAAATATATCGAAACAAAAGATAAAACTTACTGGCGCGCACTTATACAATTGTTGCCTGAATCATATAATCAAACTCGTACTTGGACAGCAAACTATGCTGTTTTAAGAAATATATATTTTGCAAGGCGCAATCATAAATTAACTGAGTGGAGAGAATTCTGTCAATGGATTGAATCTCTTCCTTGGGCAAAAGAATTAATTTGTTTAGAGGAGAAGAAGGAAAAATGAAGTTAATCAGACAAATTGAAGAATATCGTGTAGACACTGAGCAAGAAGCAAAAGAAGTAATGGAACAATTTAGACAAGATGCTCATAATAAAGGATATGTATTAAAATCCAGTGGATATACTTTAAAAGAAAAGAAGCAAAAAGGTGAAGTCATTGATAGTGGTTTTCTACTTAAAGTTGTAAAGGAAATTTCAACTTTTTGGGAGTAAAATAAATGCAAAAACTAATTGATGAAACGGGCAATAAGTATGGTTTATTAACTGTTATTGAACCCACAAGAGATAAAAATAACCGGGCGGCATGGCTATGTAAGTGCGAATGCGGGAATACAAAAATAGTTCGCGGTTCGGATTTACGAGAAGGAAAAATTACAAGTTGCGGCCGGGGATGTAAGCTTCGCTATCAACGTAGTGGAGTTTTTAAAGATGAAACAGGAAATCAATATGGACGTTTAACCGTTTTATACCGCGCACCGTATAAAAAAAATGATAATAAAGTGTTATGGCATTGCCACTGTTCTTGTGGTAATGAATGTGACGTAAGAGGTGCTGATTTACGTAGTGGAAAAATTGTTTCATGTGGATGTTATAGTGCAGAACAAGCTTCTAATTTACAATTCAAAGATGAGACTGGACATCAATATGGATATCTTACTGTTTTATCATTAGTTAAAAAATCACCAGAAGCAATTTGGCTTTGTAAATGTAAATGTGGTAATTTAAAAGAAGTAAGTGGTCAAATGCTTCGTAATGGAAATACAAAATCATGTGGCTGTTTAAAATCTTGGTATGAAGAAGAAATTGCTGCTATTTTAAATAATAATAATGTAAATTATAGTCGCGAAGTAAGCTTTTTTGACTTAATAAGTGATACAAAACATAAATTACGTTTTGACTTTGGTATTTATGATGAAAAAAATCAATTAAAAGGACTTATTGAGTATCAAGGTAAGCAACATTTTGAACCCATTAATGGATGGGGAGGCCAAGAAGGCTTTGAACGACTTCAAAAGCATGATAATATGAAAAAGGAATATTGCAAACAAAAAGGTATTCCATTGCTTATTCTTGATAAAAATAATAATTTAGGAGAAGATGTTATGATATATATAACAAAGATTTTTGGAGGTATTTGGGATGCCGAATGATTATAACTTAGAACTGGTCGGCGCGCACTTACTTGATAAACTTGCAGAAGAAAATCCACAGATTGCAGATGAACTTAAGCAATTGGTAGAAAGTAATCCCGACTTTTTAGATATGATTGGTGGAGCGGATGTAATTGGAACTCTCTTTATGATGGAAGATGAACAATTTGATTTATTACAAGATTCGCTTGCTCAAGCTTTTACAGGTGCATTACAAACACAAGATTTTGATGAACTTATTACAACGACAATGATTCAAAATGGATTAACAATCGATTCTGTTGATGAAGAAATAGATAAGTTCTTTTATATAATAAATTCAATTGAAGAATTAAGTGATATTAAGAAAGCCTTTTTACATAGAATCTTAATTCAAATGGGCGACCATATAAAATCAAGGCTGGGTGTAAATGAAATTGTTACAATTCCCTTTGAGAAAAGTGATGCAACAATAACTCCAGGCTACGCACGTCATGGTGACGCAGGCATGGATATATATTCTACTGAAGACTATACTATTGACCCAGGTAAAACAGTAATAATTCCTACGGGGATTAAAATGGCAATTCCGGAAGGATATGCAATACTTATTCAGCCCAGGTCTGGTCTTAGTGCAAAAACCAAATTGCGTGTAGCCAATACACCAGGCCTTATCGATTCTGGCTATAGAGATGAAATCGGCGTAATCGTTGAAAATATTGAGCCACCTTTCAAAGATATAGAATATGAATTTGATACTAATGGAGAAATTCATATCAAATCAATACTCCATGGAAGTGCTTATACAATTTCCAAAGGAGATAGAATTGCACAGATGAGATTAGTTAAAGTACCGCAAGCGCATTTAGTTGAAGTCGCATCTGTAGAAAATATCGGAGTCAACCGTGAAGGCGGTTTTGGACATACGGGAAAGTAAGTGTCTAAAATTCGAATAGATGATATACGAAAGGCGGCGGTAGAACACAATTGGAAATTAATATCTGAAGAATATAAAAATTTAGATACTGATTTAGTTTTTGAATGTGAAGAGGGGCATAGAGTTTATCTTCCTTATAAAAAAGTAAGAGATAAATGGGAATGTCCACTTTGTAAGAAAAATAAATATTATAATTTTGATGAATCTTTACCTTCTAAAAAGAAAGATGTGCAACGTACATTGGGTTTAGACCAGGCCACACATATAACAGGCTACTCAATTTTTGATGGTAATGAATTAATAAGTGCAGGAACGTTTGAAGCAGATGCCGATGATGAAATCGCACGAGACGTGCAAATTAAAGATTGGCTTATACAATTTATAATGAAAGAAAAAATTGATATAGTCGGAATGGAAGATATTCAACTACAACAATTTGATAATAAAATTGTTGGTGTTACTACCTATCGTACACTCGCGCGACTTCAAGGTGCGTTGCTTGTGGCGTGTAAAGAAAATGGAATTGATACTGTAGTGTGCGCGCCAGCAACATGGCGGGCGCATTGTAAAGTCAAAGGCCGCACTCGCGCAGATAAAAAACGTTCTATGCAAAACTTAGTCAAAGAATGGTTTGACGTAACCGTTTCTGATGATGTTGCTGATGCAATAGGATTAGGAAAATACGTCGCAGATACATATAAGAAAAAAGTTGAAGTATTCAACTGGGAATAATTGGAGGAAATAAATGGTTACTATTACAATGCAGCAAGCGTTAGACTTCAGACAGGCATATAATTTCTTTAACGGAATCAAGCTTCCTCTGAAGGCCGCATATAAATTAACAAAGATTAAAAAAGCAGTAGAAGCAGAAACTCAATACTATGGAGAGAAGTTCCAAGAAATCATTGATACTTATGCAAAGAAAGATGAAAATGGAAATTTAGTATATAATGATGAAGGTACTCAAATTTTAATTAAAGATGGCATGGTTGTAGAGTGTAATCAGAAATTAGAAGAGCTTCATAATTTAGAGATTGAAATTGAAAACTATAACCTTACAATTGAAGACCTTGGTGAAGGAATCGAAGTTACTACTGGCGACTTAGATGCTCTCATGCCCTTCTTTTCTTAATAAATTAATTTAAAAGAGGAGTCATAATTGACTCCTCTTTTTATTTTATCTAAAGTTCCGAACTGCAGTTACGTTTCTATAAGTTGCATCTTTTACAATATCTCGTTTAATTCTTGCAGTTAATCTATCAACGTCATAATCACTTGCAATCTTTTCAACATTTACATTTATATTAAATTCAGTTGGTGAATTATATATATTTGATGTATCAGTATGAGAAATCGTACGCATAACACCAGAAAGTATATCTTTTAATGCAATAAAGTTCTTTGTATCTTGAGCATTTAATACAAGTTCAGGTTTAGCTCTCGTACCATCAAGCCAAGCGGGTCCGGTTGTCTTATTCAAACCACCGCGCGCATATTTTGGAAACTTTTTATGTGTTGCATTTCCTGTATTAGGTCCCCAAATGCCATCTTGTGTTGTTCCTACGGCTTTTTGTAACTGTACAATCGCTGCAGTTGTCTTTGGACCAATTATTCCATCAATCACCAAATCCGCACCAAAATTACCAATTAACTTATCCTTTTTTAAGTCATTTAAGCCTTGTTGCAAAGCTTTCTTTTGAGCAGAACTGAAAGTATTTTGATGCGCGGCCGGCACACCAGCAAGCCTTCCATGAGCATTCGGACTAGTATTCGCAGCTCCACCACCAGAACTTCCACCTGATGAACCTCCAGACGAACCAGAGCCAGCAGAACCAGTAGTTGGAATACCATCATTAGTTGGATTATATACGCCTGGTGTATTGGGATTGTTTTGACCTTGACCAATAGTAGTGCCTACTACTTCCATCATATCTTGGTCAAGTTGAATTAAGGCGTTGTATAAATCTTGTTGTTGACTAATAGCCTCTTCTAAATAAGGAATTGCAGCACTTGCATTACCAGCTTCGATAATCTGTCTTTCAATTTCATTCTTATCAATTAATTGTTCCCATTTGCCACGACCCAGCTCTTTAGTTTCATCTAAAAGCAAAGCGATTTGAGTTGCGTTAGCCTTAATATCATCAAGTAACTCATCAGCCATCGCAGCATAAACACCAGCTTGCTTATTATATTCAATCTGTTGTTTTGCGAGGTCGATTTGCTGTTGACGTTGTTTCGAAGCTTCATCAGCCTGCGTCTGCATTTGCGCAAGCATTTGGTCTTCAAGTGTACGACCATAGGAACGTTGAGCATCGCCAATTTCTTTTTCTAATTGAGCAATTTCAACTTGGTTGCCACCACCAGTATTTGCACGCAATATAGAAAGTCGTTCTTGTTTTCGTGCGATATCAGCTTCGGTTTTTGCATTGTCTTCTGCTTTGCGTCTTGCATCAATACTCTTTTTAACTTGTTCAAGTACTGACTTGGCCGCGTTAGTAAGTGAAGAATTTAATGATTCTAATTTGCTGACCTCTTTCTGTGCTGCATCAACAAAAGCATCAATAAGGTCGTTTTCAAGGTCAGCCATAGTCTTATAATAATCGTCTAATTGCTCACCTAATTCTTTTAAATAATCCTGAACTTCACTAATTGCTTCGTGATAATCAATTTGACCCTCAACAAGATTATCAAAACCATCTTTAATAGCGTTATATGTATCTTCACTAATTTTTCCAGCTAACCTATCTGCTTCAAGTTGCTCTTCATTGAAATCAAAAGTATAACTTCCATCTGCATTTTGTGTAGAAGTCACATACAATTGACCCCAGGCCGCCCTTGCATATTCGTCATACGCCGCGGCCTCGCGTGCGAGCATTTCAGCAGTAAGCGCCTGTCCATTTTTCAGTGCGGCTTCATTCTCAGCCTTAATAGCTTCATAACGTTCTTTTTCTGCTGAGCCGCCATCCATTAAAGCTTCAATCTCTTCCTGTCTAGCTTGAATCATTGCATATAATAGTTCAAGTCTTTGCTTGGTTAATTCTATGCTACCTTGTTGAGCATTATTTAAATGGTCAAGCACAGTCGCCATATCTTCGAACTGAGTATTCACTGAAGACAAGAGCAAGCCAATTTCTGACGTAAAGCGACCATTCATTGCTTCATTTAATTCAAGTTGTTTAGACAGGTCATAAACTCTTGTAAGTTCATTCTCCCAACCATAGAAGGCCTCTCTAACTTGATTAACTAAGTCTTTAAGTTTTTGTTGAGCATCTTCTATTGCTTTGGCCGCAGAGTTAAAACTGGACTGTAAATTTGAAATTTGTTGATTTAATAAGTTGAATAAAGACTCTGCATTAGCAGTTAAATTCTCTCCACCATATCCATTGGCTTGTAAGTATTTAACAATAGCATCATAGCTTACTGAGTAACCTGTATCTGCATTTCCGCTAATAAATTGCGAAGTACCAACTGAAATTTCTTCAGATTCATTACTTGCATTCGTAAGGCTAACCCACAATTGACGATTGCCATTAGCGAGCCATTCGAGTTCAGCCTTGTAAGAGTCACGAAGTTGTTGTTGCTGTGCGATGGTTTGATGAAGCAGTTGAGTTTGTTTTTCTACATCTTTAGAAATATCAGAGTACTTAACGCCAAGCTTTGCAAGTGTGTCGCTAATTGATTTGGTGATTTTTTCAATCTTTTCAGTTAATTGATTAATTGACTGATTAAGATTGAAGCGACGAACTTCTTCTTTGTACCAATTTGAGTGTTTAGGGTCTTTTTCTTTATCACTTGAAGAAGATTTTGACCCCGAGCTACTTCCAGAACTAGAGCCTCTAGAACCACCAGATGAGCCGCTTGAATAATCATAATGACCAGCATGAGAACCGGCAGGAATAGATTTCTGCTTAATGATGTCTTTAGATTGCTCATGAGAGTATACAACGGCATCGCTAGGCAAATTAAGCATCTGTGGTCCATGTGCACCGAGAATCATAGAGCGATTTTCACTTGGTAACCAAGCAATTTCAAACCCCTTCTCACCAGTAAGAGTTAATCCTCCTTTATTCTTGGGACCAACTGTACCATAACGACCACGTGCAGATGAACCAGCATAGAAACCAGATGATGAAATGTAATTATTACTACCTTTAGCACTACTATGAGCCACAATATTTGCAACGTTTGCAGCAATATTTGATATACTTGAAGCTACACCATTAATTGTACTAGTAAATTTAATATTGACATTCTTATTATTTATACTATTTAATTGATCATTAACCCCTTGTAATTCAGCGGTAACATTACTAGCTTTTTTTTGGGCTTCTGCAAGTTGTTCTTGAAGCATAGGAAGTTCTGGATTATTGGGATCAATCTGTGATAATTTTGTTATTTCTTTCTGCAAATCGATAACTTCTTGATTAGCGTTTTTTAATTCTTGCTCAAGAGTATTTTTTTGAACTTCTATATTAGCTTTTACGGCAATTAAATCAGCAGCCCCTGTAATTTTTTCAGGATTAGCCTCTTCTTTAGGAGTATTTCCAATAATACCTGCATCTTCAAATGCTGTAACAATTGCATCAGCAATAATATTACCGACTTCTTCCCATTTACTTGCTTCCTTGAATTCTTCAATGGCATCGTTAAATTCAGTAGCATTTAATACATCAGAAATGTCCATTTCTTTGCCATCAATTAGCAAAGATTTTAAATCTAGTTCTTTAGCTTGTTTATATGCTAATTCTACTGCTTTTTGATAGTTATATCCGTCAGCTTGTAATTGTTGAATTACTTTGGTAAAATTACCAACGTTATTTTTAGCATCAAACAAGTCAAGTCCAGCGCTTCTTAAACTACCCTCATTCTCTGTATTTGCTCCATATTTCGCAGCCAAATAACTATCTAAATTATCAGTAATATCATCAAAAACTTGAACAGTTTTACCAAAAGCATTAGTTAAGTCAGTTTGTAATTGAGCCGCTGCCTCTTCGCCATATTGTTCTATATAGCCACCAGTAGTTTTTAAAGCATCAAATGTACTTTGACTAATAGCGACTGCTTGACCTTCATCAATATCAAAACCAGTAGTTTCGGTTGTCTGAATTCGAGCGAATTCACTAATACCTGCTTCGCGACCATTTTTCATAAGGTCTTCAGCAAGATTGTCTCCAACAATACCCCAGTCTTGGCCAATTAACCCCTCAAGAATACCTCTGGCAAGTTCTTCACTTACATGAAGTCGCGTGGCCATTTCTGCTACGACTTCTTCATAAGTCATATTACCAATATCAAATTCAAGACCACTATCTCCATAAAATACTTTTAGTCTTTCATCATTAATGGTCATTTGCTCGCCAAGAATGTCGAGACCACGAGCCATATTGTTTATTGCCATTAAGGCAGTATCTTGTAAACTATCGGTTAATAATGGTGCAGCGTTATTAATTAAATATTTTTCGAGTTCTTTATTACTACCAAATTCTTTTACCTTTGTATAATAAAATTCTTCACTAAATAAATTTTTTATTGCATTTAAAGCGGTTTCATTACTATAATATCCCTTTTCATAATTTTCTTTGATAGTACCCATTCGTTCGCGATAAGCTTCGATGCCTTCGCTATAATCTTGACCTTCGTCAAAATTATCTAGGTCTTTTTTTACTTGAGCCACCAGATTATCTAAAGCATTAAAATGCTTCATCGCGGCCAAAGTAGCACTATTAATACCATCAAAGCTTCCCGTTTCTTGGAAATAATTAAGTGCAGTCGCTAAATTTTCAGCTTCAAAGCCATCTAATTCCAGTATTTTTTGTAATGTACCGCACTCTTTGGCCATTTCTTCAATGCCACTAGCATCAATCTTTCCAGATTCGTCAGCAAAATCTTTCCACTTATCAGTTAAAATTTCAAGGAAGTCAGAAGATTGTACAAGTTCTTCGAATTGCTTTCCTGTTAAATTAAGTGACTTATCTACTCGCTTTTGTCCTGTAATAAATTCCTTTTGTTTATTATTAAGTTCCTCAAAAGCTTCTGTTCCTTCTGCATAAGTTTCATAAAATTGACCACGTTCAATAGCGCTTGTCCAATCAACACTATTAATTAATTCTGCAAGTTTTTGTTGTGTTGCTTCATCAGGAGCACCAAGTAAAGCATCAAATAGATTTTGACCCATACTCATAGCATTGGTTGAATCAAAGCTTCGTGATACTTGATCCATAAATCTATTAGCCGCCTCAGCGCTACCTGCGGTTAATCCCTTTGTGATTAAATTCGCATATTGCCTAGGTATTTTTTCTACTTGTGTAGCTTTTATTCCCTTACTTTTTGCATACCATACTGCAGCATCAGCATAAGCTTTTGTTTGTATCTGTTTTAAATTTTCTGCATTTTCTTTTAGTTGATTAGCTAAATCTTCTGCACTAGCATTTTCATTTTGTAATATAACTTTTGCCAATTCATCTCCAGAATCTCCCAATATATCAACTATTTCATCCACTTCCATATTACGAAATTCTTCAAGTTGAGATAAGTCTATTTCTAAATTATTATTTAATAAATCATTTATAAAATTAGAGCCTTCCGTGTTCCCAAAAACTGAATCAAATGATTTTCCAAGAGATTTAACCGCGCCTTCAACTTTAGGAGCTTGCTCTTGAAATTGAAGAAGCGCCATAATTTGTGGATACATTTTTTTAAGTGTATCATTATCTATATCTACTTCTTCACCGCTTAAATCAGTAATTTTTCCGGTTGCGCTATTAAATACTCCACCAATGAAATCAGCATATGCTTGTTTCATTGCGTTGGTATCTACACCCGAAGTAGAGAAAGCTTTTTGGGCTTCATCAAAATTTTGACTAAACAGACTTAAAACCGTATCATTTAATTCTCCACTGCTTGATAATGCAGCACGAATCGCTTGTTTGTTTGCAGCTTCAGATTCAGCTTTAATTCGAGCTTCAATACTATCCCATTCGCGTTTACCTTCTTCAGAAAGTGCATTATAATTTATTTCATCTGCTTGTGCTTCAGTAATAGTATAACTATCTTGTCCATGTTTTATTGTCCGAGATTTTGTTTTATGAACACCCTCGTCTTTTAATAATTTATCTTTCTCTTGTTCTGTTAATGCCGCGTTATGTAAAGCATTATTATATATATCTAAAGCTTGTGCTTGTCCTAATAACTTATTTTGTTCATCTTGTACAGCTTTAAAACCCGCTTCAGAAATATACATACGACCATTTGCATCAGTGGTCATATAATCTTGCAGCATCGGATATTTTTTAATTAAGTCAAGAATTTGCTGATTAGCTTCAACAAGAGCAAGATTCCACTCTGTAGTGCCAACCACAAGACCATCAAATAAACTATCGGCATTACGAATTTCTTCAATTGAATTCTTCAGTTCTTCAGTCGCTGTTTTAAGATTATCAAAGGCATCACTAGAAGTTTTCGCGGCATTGGCAAGAGCTTCCATCTCACGCTTATCTTTTGTTAATGCAAAATAAAGCACGGCTCCAATGGCAGCGATGGCTGCGATAACAGCAATAAGGGGCAAAAATGGAGCAATTGCCTCCCAGGCTGCGACTGCTACTCCCTTCAAACCAGCTTTCATTGCTGTAAAGCCTACTACAGAATCCACTCCTGCTTTTTTAATTGAAGTTCCGTAAATCTTAGCAGCTTTCGCCGCAATACCTCCAAAAGATTGCAAACCAATTCCTAATAAAGAAATTGCTTTACCTACGGGTGCTAAGGGAGTGCCTTGTAATATGTTACCAAATGCTTGACAAGCTACTCCCGCATTATAAAACTTATTAGCCAACATACCTAATGATTGTCCGTATTTAGGAATGTCTTCTTCAAAATAATCAGCTTGTTCATTTAAAGATTCTTGTTGCTCTTTACTAAATTGAAAAGGATTATCTTCATCATACTCTTGATTTGCTGCTGCCCTAAATTTATTACTTAAATCTGTTGAGGTCGGTTGTGGGCTATAAGGTAATGGTTTATTTTTTAATATATTATCACGAGCACTAGTATATGCAATACTAAAAGCTGTACCCGCTTCTTTTCCTGCCTTTTCAGCAGCAACTTTCTCTGCTTGGGCTTCTTTAATAGCATTTTTAGGAGAAAAGAAAAGATTAGTAATGGCCTCTTTTCCAGTCATCTCTTTTTTAAACCAGCCAACACCACTTTCAATCCCTTTAGATAAAGCCGTACGTGCAATGCTTAATCCACTTAAAGTTAATAATAAAGTGGTTAAAGATTTAGTAACTCCCTTAAATGGATCTGGCGGAATTTCACCTATTATATCAACTAAATCATTAACCTTATCAATAAAACCAGTTAATAAATCAATACCACCTTTTAATAATTCATTATTCATTAAGCCCATTGCAAATTGAGCCCAGGCGTTCTTTAATTTATTAATCTTAGCGTCTAATCCTTCAAGAGTCTTCTCAAATTGCCTCTGTGAAGCCCCACTAGCATCATAAGCCGCATCAACAAGTTCCATTGTACGACTATAATTACTCATCATAGCAATGAAACGTGATTGTTGTCTAGAACCTGCGGCCATAGTGGCAATATACCTTTGCTGACCCATAGATAACGTATCCCACTTTGCAGCTATCTCAAGGAATACATCATCTAATTTTCTAAACTCGCCATTTGTATTTAAAAGATTAACGCCAATAGATTTTAAAGCTTTATCAACTTTATTAGCATCAAGCATAACCCCTTCAGAATCAATCAACTTTGTGGGGTCCTGTTTCATTTCTTGGAACCTGGCAACTACAGTTTTTAATGCAGTACCTAAGTTTTCAGGTGCTTCACGTGTAGTTTCAATCATTTGTGCTAAGAAAGCCGCGGTTGTTTCTAACTCCATACCTGCATTATGAGCAAGAGAAGCAACCTTTTCCATAGCAGTACTAATTTCTTGAGTATCAGAAGCAGTAATAGCAGCTAGTTCTGAATATACATCATTAATACGTTGTGCAGAAACCTGACTTATCTCTAAATTAAATCCACGTAATGCCGCAGTCATAGCATCTGTGGCATCCTTAGCATCCATACCAGCAATACGAGCCATTTTTAATGTCTCTACTGCTAAGCCCATAGATTGTGTAGTATTTAAACCCTGTTGATAGTAAAGAGTTGTAGCTTCATATACGTCTTTAATAGAAGAACCAAGCTTATTGGCTTCTGCAGTATAGAGTGGAAGTTTCTCCCACATGTCACCAACACTGAAATTGGTAACCACTGCAGTTTCAGTCATTGCCTTATCAAGTTCTTGAATAGTTTTAAAGGCATCTCTTGCAATTTGACCAACCTTACGAATCATTTGACCTAAGCCAAAATAACTCTGTATTTGCCTATCAATAGATTTAACTTGATTATCAAAATTAAAATCTTCTTTATGGGCTTTTTGTAAAGTGGCAGTTAAACTTTCAACCTCTCCCGTAGATTCTTGAGCCTTGTTACTAAATTCCCTTAAAGAATTTTCAGAAGTAGCCTGTACTTCTTTAAAACGTTGCTGTAATATTGTTAAAGTTTCTTCTAAAGGTATACCTTTTGCTTGTGTCTCAGTGAAAACTTGCTGAATTTCAGTTAATGCACTTTTTGCAGTATCAGTGTTAGCACTACTTAATTTCCCAACTGTAGAGCCCAAAATATTACCTTGGGCATCTTTTTTAACACTAACTTTATTTATATATTTTTCTAATTCTCGTAATGCGGCTTTCGCATCTTCTAACTCGCCATTATCAACATGACCAATTAATTGATTTAATAACCCCTCTTTACCAGAAATTTTTTCATTTTTAATAGCTTGTTTTAATTGATTAATTGGGGCAGATAATTTATCGGGATCAATTTTAATATTTTCAAGTTGTTTTGTAATCTCTTTGATTTGATCCCCAACTTCTTTAAAATCTCCAGTATTAACATCAAAAATATCGCTTAAGTCAGATTTAGCAACATTTTGAACATCTTTAACAATATCTTGATAAAGATTATTAATTTTTGATAAAGAGCTTTCTACTTGTCGATAATCACCAGAAGTTTTAATTCCTTCTTTAATTTTTGTTTCGTACTTATCAAATTCTTTAAGTATATTTGCTATATTTTTATCTAAATTTCCACCTATTTTATCTGGTAGCTTTAAATTTTTAAAGGCTTTTTGTATCTCACCGACATTCGCCTTTACATCCGATAAATCGGTTATTGGTTTAATTGTAAAGGTAAAAGTATCAGCCATCCTTTCTTCCTCCTTATAATAAAAAATAGCGTCAATTAAAAATTAACGCCATTCATCATTCTCATCTATATCATCTTCTAAAAAGAAAATTTCTATCGCCTTTAAATCATGACTTTTCCCAATCGGCAAAGCCACTCCTTCAAAAACTCCCACAACTGGTTGTGCATTTTCTCCTAAAGTAAGATTCAAACTTGACGTTATTTTTAATTTCGGAATCTTAATAATTGCAGTATGTGTTGCACCAGTTACGTCATCTTTGAATCTTGTGCGGCCCTCTAAGCTCAGATATCCTTCCATAAACGGATCGCCAATAATTGCTTGCGTAACTGTATTTTTATACTCATAGGTATAATCTACAATAACGTCTGTATAAACTAAAGGAGTTTGAATATGTATTTCATCCAGCATCTGCGCGCCAGTTATTTTCTCACCAGTTTCTTTATTATAAATAAAAATCCATTTATCAGCAGGAACTTGAGTTAATTCAATTATACCATCTTCATCCGTTTCTAATTCATCACGTTGTGAAATTAAAACCGATTTAATATCTGTATCAATATTAAGAAGATGTGAATTATTCATAAGTCCAAACTGACTCTTCGAAAAAATTCCTTGCGTAAAGGCAAGGTTTACTCCTTCAGTCCTCGTAAAGACAACTAATTTTCGGTTAAAATAACCGCCTTGCGCGGCTACTTGACGATTTATCTCGTCAAACTTACTCATCATTATCTTATCAAATGCGGCAACTACTTCACCAGCCGCGATTTGTTTTCCATTTATCTCTATAGGATAAGTCGCTTTTAACTGCACCGAGTATAGTTCTTGCATTCCAAATTGATTATCCATTTGTTTGTCTCCTAATTAAAAGTGGGGAGACGATTGCCGCCTCCCCGCCATTAGTTTTAATTATTAAATTAGCCGTCAATAGGTTCAACTGTAGTCTCATTCTTGGACTTACCAGTAGCAACAGAAGCATCATATCCGTCTTCTGCAACTGTTGCATAAGGAGCACGCTCTGTAGCTTCATTAAATGCATCAAGTACAGAAGCAACACCCTTATTATGACCAGTACCAGACTGACTAGCACTACCAAGACTATACTTAACAAGCTTAAGCATTGAACCATCAACACTCTTTAAGCATTCTACGTTCATTGTAAACTCAGCAGGATCACCATCAGCTTCCATAGTAAGACTTACGTCCTCTGCAGAAACCTTTCCCTTAGGAATAATGAACTGAAGGAATTCATCTTGACCATTCTGATAATTTCTAGCATAAGTATCGCCAGTAATATAATAAGTATTAGCATTAAATTCTGCACCAATATTAATTGTAATACCATTAGCAACGACACCAGTAGTACCATCTGGAGCACTTACGCAATCTAATAAATCAAATGTAACAAAGTCAAAATTCTTAGGTTCCCAAGTAACACTAGCAAGCTTAACCGGTGTAGGATTTGCTTTGGCTGCAGTAGTATTACCAAGTCCATAAGCGAAATAAGTCATCTTATTCTTAGCTATATATAAGTCTTGACCATTAATATTAAAGGTAGCCATAGTATTTACTGTGGTATCTTCTTTAATATCATTTACGCTTAAAGTTTTAAGAACTTCTTGTGTGGAACCATTATCTTCCATAACTCCACCGAACATGATGCCAAGTGATTTAGCACTGAATAAAGCATCAGTAAGTTCAAGAGTTAATTCTTTATTAGTATCCCAAGAAAGAAGCTTTACATTACTCTTACCACCTCTAGCTTCTACTTGTTCAGCAGACTGGCTAATAGTAGTTACCTTAGCAGTATCAATATACAGCACAGGAGCAGAAGGAGCGCCCTTTGAGTCCATCTCATAGAACATAACGTCTGCTACTTCTTTAATAGCATATTTATCAAGAATTGCTGCCATTTAAATAGCCTCCTATTATTCTTTTTCATCTAGATTTTTAATCCAATATTTGGGTTTTACTTTTTTGCTATCCGCGCCGGCAAGTAAAGCCTGTATATCAATATCATATGCTTCCTTTTGCTGTTCCATTTCAACTAGCCAATGGACGCACGCATAGCTAATCTCTCCAATATTAAGTGGCGTTAAACCAATTCCCATACAACAAATTGCTGCTAATAGGGTTCCAAATTTTGGACCATTTTTGCTTTTCTTTTTTTGTCTAATTTTATCACCTTCACGCACTTTTCGTTTATAACGTAAGATGCGAGGGTCTAAATTAGTTTCTTCAGGGTCGGGCGGCTGTATCTTAGGAATCCCTAACACAGTACGAATTTCATTTTGAAAATCAAAAAAGTTATCTTCAGTGAGAAGGCGAGGATTCTCTAAATCAATATCAGGATCTAACTCATCCTCGCTTTTCCCAATCAATAACATATTAATCTCTGGTATTATTGTAACGGGTTCATGAATAAACAACTTAAATCCGTCCAATATCCTCTGTTGCATATCTCCGCCTTGATAATAATTTAATAACAAATATTCAAATGGTGTAGGTATTTTTTTGACCCGTTCATCCTTCAAATATTCATCATTTAAATCTTCCTGAGTAATTGTAAATAATGCATGATATATATTGAAGTGTTCATCACCAGATACATCATTTACCGTTGGCGGATAAATTTTACATATATTTTTAAAAGGTATAGGGAAACCTAAAAGTACCCTATCATCAATCATAAGTGGTTAAACTAAAAGTCATAAGGTAGGCTGAAATTTCTTCTGTTAAGAAATCAAGGTCAAAATCACCGCCACTCATTTTTCCTAACCCATCAATCTTCTTACCATTTAATGACTTTTGAATTTCACCCATTATGGCAAAGGGCCGCAAATTTGTATCTTTTATAATCCATTGAGTCAATGGAACAAAGACTTCTACACTCACAGTTATATGTTTAAATTCAGAATTATTCATATCCGTGCGACCGCGCGCAATTCTAAGTGCAATAATTGAGTGCGCCGTTTCCTTAGGTCCAACTCTTGGGACTATTTTTACTAACTTTTCAAACACTTCATTCTGAATTTGTTCTGATGTTAAATCTTCATGTGATAAAGGGTCTTTATCTGTATAATATAAAAGTTTTAACAAATTTTGATTAGCTAATAAACGTCGAATAATTTTCTGCGCATTTACCCCTAATTCAATGCAATTTCTAACTTTATATTCAGCCATTATTATCTACCCCCTTATTAATCCAGAAGAAATCATCCTTTTCATCTTCTTCGGTTTGCTTGGGAGCAGGAGTTAAATCTCTTATGTATTGAGGGTCAACTGATACAAATTCAACCCCAGGAGTCGATTGAATATCATAACCCGTAACTACATAGGCTTCTTTTAGAGGTCCTTCACCAACTTCCATATAATCATCTTTACGTAGATACTCATTACGCGGCATTATAAAGAAGCTTAATTTTAAATTTTCTGTATATAATGTTTTATTTCTACTTCTTGATTTAAGTTCATCTTTTAACATATTATCTTCTTGTCCATAAAAATATGCCCAAGTATTTTGAGTAACTCCACTTCTATCTTTCCAAGTAAGGTAATGAGTCATTTTAATTACAATATACCTATTATAGCCACTAGCTTTAATATCTTCAAGATAATAAATCATCCATGGCCGCAATTCCATATCTTTATCGGGAATAAACAAAATTGTACCATTTGGCATATCTAAATGAACATCAGTAAGTAAATACTGCATTGTTTTAGTTTCATTTTGACGTAAAGGAGTTAATTCACCCTCATACATCTCATCTTCATATTCAAACTCAACATAATATACAGATTTTTTTAATTGTAATTTAAAATTTTCTTCTCTTTGCCTTTGCATACGAGACTGAAAATCAATTCCATAGCGGTTTAACCGCTTTAGATAGACATTATGATAGTAATCTTCCATCGCGGCAACCTCCTATTTAGAAAGTAAACTCATACAATCAAAAATTGTACTCCTAAACTTCTCATAATTCAAATACCGACAGGCCGCAAGCTTGTGGTATAATCTATAATAATTAATTGTGCGTTCATCTTCATCGAAACCTAAAAGTTCAATTAAAATTGAGTCAAGGAATTTTTCCCATTCTCTACCTTTCTCATACTCACAAAGTAAACCAAATAACCTATTCTTTAGGTTATTATAATAACCTTCTTGAACCGTAGGATTATATTCCACTACTATTCTCCCGCAAGTACTCTAAAATCGAAAGGTTTATTATTATCACGAGAACGATAGTAAATACGCTCAAGTTTAAGCGCCTTATATTCCTCCCGTTCAAGTAATTGTTTTAATTTATCAATTAGGTTCGCTTGAGAGAAATCTCTCTCAACATAAAGAGGCTTTACATTTTCCCAGGTCAGAATTTCACGATTTAACCACTCACATTTCATATAAGTTGCTAAAATCTGAATTTCTTTTGCGCCAATTGCTTCATCAACAAAGTAGCCCTCATCGTCAATCTCTAAGCTAACACGCGGAAACTTAAACCAGGGAATTGCACCATCGAGCAATGAACGCCAATCTTGCTCAATTTCTTCATCTGTCCAATGTAACCATTCGTCTTCTTGCATTTTAGATAAAAATGCGTCATAGACTGCGTGTATTGAGGTCATTTTATTCCTCCTTTTGAGCAGCTAAATCATCCCTATTAAGTTTAATTGCACTTATAATATCAATACCTGTCATTCCCTTAAGAATTTCTGCTTTTTCAAAATTAGCAATCTCATTCTCAATTGCATAACGAATCAACTCATTAACCTGTTCAGTAGGAAGTTCTTTCAACCTATCTCTAAATTCATGTACTGGAAGAACAGTTAAATAACGTTTCATCTGTGCGTCATCTAATGCAATTATATTAACTGGTTCAGTCGCATCTTCAGGCTCAAGTCCAAGTCTCTGCTTCATTTTCATATCATCAATTCCAAGAATACCCTCTGTAAATAAAGCTTCTACACCAGGACTATAAAGTGCTTCCTGTAACTGTTCGAATGGAATCACTCTAACTGTGCCTTTCTTTTCCCATACTCTTTTAAGTCTCATGTCTGGAACTGTTAAAACAACTCTATGAGATACTAAACTCTTAACATTTACTTTTTCGTCTGCCATTGTAATTACTCCTTTTAACTCCATTTATGCGGTTGCTCTACGCGACGGCCGCACTTCTACATTAAAAAACAAGGGAAGGGGATTATTCCCCTCCCCTTTCTAAACCTAATTAAACATTAGGATACATTTCTTTATAAGTCTGAGGAATAGCCTCATTCTTATAAATAGCCCAGTTATGATAAGCAAGGATAGCAGTTCCAAGCTTTCTGTAGGTCATAATTTCCATTGACTGGTCCTTATTAACCCAATCATATACCTGAGTCTGTCCCTCGAAGACAACCTTGACAACTCTCTCGCCGCCAGTAGGAAGTACATAAGCAAGCTGAGGATCAATCCAAGTCTCTACGTTGTTCTCATCAACAAAGGACTGAGGAATCTGTACGATAGGAGTTCCTCTAAACAGATTGATGTAACCAGTATTGTGGATAGCATCAATGTCCTGCGGATGATAAACTCCACCATAGTTTCCATTCTGAGGAACAGGAACGATAGCATCAGCACCCATAGCAGCAACGAACTCAGGCGGTGCAAAGATAATAGCGCCAGAACCATAAGCTCTAACTGTGGAGATAAGCTTCATCATTTCCTCTCCATCAAAGTCATTACCAACAGTAACGTTGGCTCTGTTGTTAGCAGGAACACCAGTCTGGTTAACAGCAGCACGAAGTGCTCTCTGAACTTCCTGATATACTGCGTCTGTCTGAGCCTCTGTAAGAAGACTTACGAGTTCAGCCATATTTTCAGCTCCATCAAGCATTCTCTCGAAGTCAATTGTGCAGCCTCCGCCAATAGCGTGAGCGGCGACTTCGAATCTTCCAGTGTCAAGTCTGAAGGTCTCATAAACACCAGAAAGACCAACCTGAGTAAGGAACTTCTTAGCTCTCATTCTGCCAAGCTTTGTCTTAAACATAGCCTTTGTTCCTTGGGGTACTTGCTGAACTTCAGCAAACATACCAACGGCATCAATAACCTTATTAGGAACAATCTCATCGGCAGCTTGAATTATAATTTCATAGATATCATATCTATTCTTCATGAACTGGTTAACAGAACCAGCCATCTCTCTAAGGCCATCAGCCAGTGCTTCATCCACGTTCTCTACGGAGAAGTTGGTAGGGGCTTGACCTTTAGCAGCATAAATTGCTAACTGTTTTAATTCATTTATAGTCATTTCTAAATCTCCTCCTTTTCTCTTATGCAGTCAGAACCTGGAATTTAATACCAAATGAACCATCCGGCATAGTTGTGGCTTCAACAACCCTGAGTACCGGGCCAGCAGAAGGCTTAGTAGCACTTACTGCAATCGCACCCTCATCACTAACACCACCATAGAGCGGAGTAGTATCAACATCTTCACAAGCTTCAATGAAGTTCTCATCAGCTGTTTTTGCAGAGGCGCCAGAACCAGTAGCGGTCCACTCTGTGTCATCATAACCAACGCAGTTAGTTGTGAAGAGCTCACCTACAGAAAGGAATCCAAGTCTAGGAAGGAAGGTTCCTCTTTCAAGTTTGAAGTCCTTAAGTGAATTTGCTCTTTCGTCATACATATGTTCTGTAGTATAGTTAAGTGCAACAGGGCAAGTAGCTATAACAGCGCTCTTAGGGAACTTAACTGTTCTGTTGACTCTATCTACAGCAAGCAGCATTCCATTTTCAGCAGGAACGGAAGCGAAATCAGTTGCATCAAGAGCGCACTGAGCTTCGATTCTACCATCTCTGCGGAAGGCTACCTGATTTAATTCTAATTGACCAAAACCGTCAATTGTCATTCTTTTAAAAGCCATATTTTCTTCCTCCGTTATTTTTTATATCTACTAAGAATTTCCACAATTCCACCCTCATGGGCGTCATCTTTAGGAACGAAGTTAGGAACTTTTTCTTCAGTAGTAAAAATGGCTGGTTTGCTTTGTACTAATACAAAAGCAAGTTCTTTTTCTAAACTTTCTTCAGTATAATTGTCAAGTCCCTCTCTGAAGGTGTCAATTACCTCATTTCCAAGTTGGACGGAATACTTAGTCAGAATTGCTTCTTTCTTTGCAAGTTCCGCGGCCGCCTTGTACGAAGATAACTGCTCATTCTCCTGAGTTAACTCGTCAATTTTAGCTAAAGAATTTTCGTTCTCTGTCTTAATTGTATTATAAAGCTCTGCAGCTTCTTCATTTTCCTTTTTTAAAGTAGCAATAGTTGTATTGCACTCTTCAATTTTGCTGTCAGATTCTGTAATTTTGTCTTCAAGACCAATTACATATTCATCAACATGTTCATAAGAATTGTTGCGAATAGAATGAAGCATATCTAATGCTCTCTTTTCCTCTTCATTTACATCAATAATATAAGCGGTTTCTTTTCTATCAAGAGCAACAGAATCTGTTTCATCATCTTTTGTATAATATACTCTTTCATATCCATTTTTAGCATAGTTGAAGGCTAAAGCATATTCATCATATACCTCACAAACTGAGTATTCCATTTCCCAGCCGCCTTCTTCATTGCAATTAGGATTGAGAAGAGTCCAAATCATATTTAACTTCTGATTATCGGAAAGTTTAAACTCCATCTGTTCTCCTCCTAATTGTGATTCGTTTGAGGCCAATTTGAATTGCTCAAACTCTTCGATGGTGTTTTTAATTGACTCACAGAACGTATAGAATGCCGCGCCTTCAAAACAAGGCTCATAATCATCCCCTAATGCCTGTAATCCTAAAAAACGTCCCTCTTTAAAAACAAAATATCTTTTACCATTAATAAATTGCCACTCTCCGTCTATCGAGTCAGCATATAACTCCATAGACTGTGCTTTATCTACAATCTGTAATGCTTCTTGCTTATAGATTCCAGTAAAGAGATACACATCAGCGCACGCATACATACGTTCTACGCCATCTTCATCAAGATGAGTCTCCCAAGCAAAGTTAGGATTTTCTGGCACGATACCATAAATGCGACCCTCATACCTCTGTTTGCCATGGTCAGTAAAATCATCTTCCATCGAATCGTAGATTCCTTTTACTGGGGTATAAGGTAAAGTTGCAATTAATTTCTCTGCGAACTCATCGGTTATAAAGGTGCCATTTCTGTTCGCGCCTTTGTAGAAGATACGACAACGTGCCTGAGACAGGACTTCATTATATGCGGTAATGTTGCCATAAACAGATAGAGAGAAACTAGTCATTTGTTCTTTATTCATTAGTTCGTATTGCCTCCTCTATCTAATGAAATTTCATTAGCGACGGTCTTTTCACTCTTGTCCTGTGGGTCCAATGCCGGACGTCCAGGAGAGTTACCAGATTGAGTATACGAAGTACTTAATGGAATAAGTTTATCGGCAAGTTTCAATACGTCATTCTCTAAATCTTTGATATTTACAATCTCGCTTTGAGAAATTCCCATAGCAAGCGCAGGAATCAAGAAACTATAACCAGAATTAGCAAGTTTCATTGAATTCTCTATATATCTAGATTCATTATAATAAGTAATAGGCAAAATTTCATAATTAAAACTAACTTCACCATTACTAAATTTATCGTTCATCAGTCTTGTTACTAATTTATTAAGTCTTTTTGCAAATATCATCATTAATGCCATATCATTATTAATGGACGTCTCTAAAGATAAGTTTGATTCAGTACCAAATAACTGACTACTTGACCCAGACTCTGCATAGATATTAGTAAGTGCCTTATCAACACTATTTAATGCATTGTCATTATTACTATGAGCAACGATTGAATCCACATCAGCATAAGTTGTTAAAACACTGACATTGCTATCGTCCTTTAACATGTTAACCGTACCTTTATGGATATATTCTGCTTCATCTGGTTCAAATAAAAGTCCACCGTCTTGTAAATGTGGAATCCTTTGAACGATAATTTTACGTATTTCGTTAAGGTCGCGCGCCTTGTTGATTGCTTTCGCCTCTTCATACTCAAGCGCGGCAGGTATTAATTCTAAGAAAGTGGGTATACCGTCAACCAGCGGCAGATAAACTGCGATATCACCAGGTAAAGGACACCAATTAATTCTTTTTCCTTTCTTATATAATCTATACCAATTAACTATAAACTCTGGATAAACATCTAACGTGTTTTCTTTGATTTTTTCCTCAACGATTGAATCAAAGTATTGCACATTAAATTCTAATACATCGTTTCCATCACTATCAATATACTTAGAACGACAATATTTTGTCGGTAAGTCCAAAATGACAAGACCTTTGTTTGAGACGTCAGAAATGAGACCATAATAAGTCCCATCTCTCAATGCCCTTATAGCAAAATGAGTGAACAAAGAAGGTAAATTAGCATTATCTAAGAAAGTTGCTGCATTTCTGTACTTTTTTTGAATACTAGGTTTGGAGAGATTTAAACCAAATGTTGGATTCGGAATTAATATACCCATATATTTTAATAAAGTAGCATAATGTAGTAAAATTCTACGATAAAAACTATTGTGTTCGAAGAAGTAACGTGATAATTGAATTTTACTATCAAGGTCGGCTGAATCAAGGACTTTATCTATTTCTTCACGAGTATATGCACCAGTTTTTTTATCGCGCTTTAACCAACGATTATAATATCCCCAATAATCATCCAAACCTCTAGCAGAACTAATTTTATCAACATTATCAATCATTTTTTTATAGGCATCAGTAAAGAGGGTGATTTGTTCTTGTGTCTTTTTATCCATTTATTTACCCCCTGTAAAGAAAACTAATTTGCGCTCGCCCGCACCTCTACGTTGTTTTTTCTTATAGTATTCTTCTTCCATTTCTTTTATTCTATAAAGTCCATACTCAAATGATGAAAATTTATCTTTGGGAAAGCGAGAATTAATTCTTTCTAATACTATGTCTAAACTAACACCAGTTCGTTTAAGTCGCAAATTACTCATTTCTTCAAACAGTTTAGTTGTCATTTCGTGTGGCATCAATCGTATTACGCGTTGTTCAGTAGTCATTTTTTGGCCAGCTTTAGTTGCAAGTAAAGCACTTTTTGCCTCTTGCTCCTTGATTAAAAAATGAACCATGCCCGCATTAAGACGGGAGTAGCAATTTCCATGCATTTTAGAGTTAAGTTGTTGATTAGCTTTCACTCCATATAAAATACGTGGTGCATCCTTCGGTTGAATTGTTTTATAAACATCATCATTTATAAATCCAAGCGGAGGAAGCTCATTGCCAGCCTCATCGAATTGCGTTTTAATCAATTCATCACCTAAACCAACACCAAGACCATTAGTATCTATAACGACTTCGCGCGGATTAAATGCCTTGATTATTTTTTTTAAGTCTGCTGCCTGAACAGAAAATGGTTTTGTTTGAGGAGTTCTACCCAAAACGATAAGATTTACCAAAGTTGCATAAAACTTACCCTTTAAGATATTAACTCTAAAAACACAAACCGCAGTCTGGTCAGAAATACGACCAACGTCCACTGATATTAAGTAGAATTGTTCAGAGCCGGGTCTATTAATTGCGTGCGTTTCCGGATTTTTTATTTTTCTATATTTAGTAAGTTTATCAAAAGAAAACCAAGAATCTTCATTACTTCCTTGCCAAAGCGACAAATATTCAGTAGCAAAAGACTCCGCATTGTAAGACGGGCTCATTTTTAATTTATTAATAAATTGACGGTCAATAAGACCATGTAAAGCGGGAAGCCGCCAATCACATCCAAAAATAAAGGCGTGTTGAGGGTCAATTACCGCATTTTCAAAGGTATCAATTAAACGGTCATAGGCAAATGACATTTTTGAGCCAGCACTTGTAGCGCAAATAATTTGTTGATTAGGTTCTTTAGGATTAACTGTATTGTTAGGCAAACGACGAGATACGTTTACAAGAGGAAGAACTACTGAGTTAATAGATTCTTCATCTCCATCTCTAATCTCATCTATCATACCCAAATGTTATCATAAAGGCTTTTTATCCTTTATTTCTTTAGTTTTCACTAAAGGTCGGCATATCTTTTCACATTTACATGCGCCGCGGCCTCGTGGATGGATTATATCTTTTCACCATCTATGCTCTGCCCCTGACTTAATTAATAAGCCTTCGGTTCGGATTCCCATATCAGTTAGAAGAACCTGACTTAGGGTTCCCGTTTAATTCCGCGGTTTTAACACGGCCGTATAATTGATTCTTGATTTGAGACGGTAATTCGTCGTATTTCTTTTTATTTAATTTTCTAGAGCGTCCATTAAACCAGTCTTTAACTGTTGCAGGTTTAATGCCTAAATAATTTGCAACTATTGTATATGAATATCCAAGTTCTTGCGCGGCGAAGGCAAAATTATAATCATCTTGTGTTAATTGATAAGCCTTTTGACTACCACCTTGCTTCAATTGTCGTTCAAATGCTTTTTGGTTTAACTGATAAGTAACAAAGGTGTTTGCAGCCATTTTACCTTTTTCTTCGTCACTCATTTGTTCAAATTGAGCATTTGCTTCTAAAAAACGAATTTTTCGTTTTGCCGCACTTGCGGTTCCTTTTGACCAACCAAAAATTTGTTCGCAAGTCTTACCATAACCATCACCATACTTCCACTGTATACATAAAAATTTAATTATATCTTCATTAAGAACTTTTTGATGCAGCGGTGGTGTGCCTCCACCAGGAACTAAATTAAAGCCATTATTTAAACTGTCATATTTTTCAATATATTTACATTCTAATGACTTTAATTCATCTGGATGTTGAATTTCAAATTCCCAATAACGGAAATGAAATTCTTGCTCGCCATATTTATTCCAAGCATTTTGTAACTTGGGATTTTCATGAGTATTATTTCGTAAAGCACTTAAGTGGTCTCTTTTTCTACGTTTGTAGTCTACCGTTAGACCTATATAACTTTCACCAGTTATTAAGCACTCTATTTGATATATGTAACCTTTCATTTATTGTTTCCTCCGCTTATCTCTTCTAATTATAAGTGGAAAAATGAAAAGTAAACTATATAAAATTAAGTGGAGGTCGAAGTAAAATTTTAAATTTTATACTCGAAACCGTGTCT
>Ga0256405_10000760_pt1 | contig 100664 bp, 63 predicted proteins | sample RumenRJG_02DNA_FD_189096 | JGI IMG/M metagenome (GOLD analysis project Ga0256405, IMG submission 189096) | Bovine rumen microbial communities from Lethbridge, Alberta, Canada - RJG_02 | ecosystem: Host-associated > Mammals > Digestive system > Stomach > Rumen | place: Canada: Alberta...
TCTTCAGAGTATGCCCTGAAGGCTGACGGTGTTACCGTATCCGACCACTTCAAAGTAGAGTCCGTAACGATCAAGGATGTTACTATTACCGGTTTGAAGAAGGCTATTGTAAGAGATACTCAGAAGACTTATCTGAAGACCCTTACGATTGACAACAGCGTCATCGAGGCGTCCAACGGTAAGCCCGCCATCGACTTTGACGGCAAGGGTTATGTTGAGCAGCTGAATGTGACTAAGTCCACGATCTGGGCAAAGGAGGCAACCAACAAGAACTTCACGAAGTACGGCAGCCGTCCTAAGAACCTGTGGACCAAGGATGCTGAGGATAAGGATGTTCCTGGACCTTACACTGTACAGGGCTATGATGTTGAGAACTCAACGTTCGTGAATATTGCGGCTACAGGTCAGAATTTCTGCAACAACAGCCAGAAGGGAACCGCTCAGAACGTATACACTATCAAGAACAATGTATTCGTAGACTGCGGTAAGCCCAACCAGGTGGTAGTAGGTTTCAACGGAGGTCAGACGAGTGCAAATCCCGTATGGGATGTTGACGGTAACGTATTCAATGCCGGTGGTGCCGACGGCAGTGCCGCCGAGGTAGCGAAGGCAGGTAAGAAGGACGATGCTGACATCGTTAAGAACAGCGTAGCTGGTGTCATTACCTTCACTGAAGCTGCAGCAGGTACCTTCGATGGTACATTCGCTACAACGAGTGATATTACCAGTGTAACTGCTGGTGACCCACGTTGGAAAATTACTGTTGAAAAGCTTGACATGACAACTCTCGATGCAACTATCGCAACAGCTGAAGGTCTGTTGGAAGGTAAGGATGCAACTGTTGCAGACTCTCCTGAAAAGACGCTGAGCGATGCTATCGCTGCTGCTAAGGAAGCTAAGGCTGCTGCTAAGACACAGGCTGAGATTGATGCTGCTAATACTGCTCTGCAGACTGCAATAGAAGCTTATAAGACTGCTACCGGCATCAACGGCATCACTGTTGACGGTGTATCTGGTGACATCTTCAGCGATGGCAAGCCAGTTTACAACCTGAGCGGTCAGCGTGTCTTCAAGGGCTACAAGGGTATCGTTATCAAGAACGGTCGCAAGATCGTTGTAAAGTGAAGAATGAAAAGTGAAGAATTTGCTACCGCTTAGGTGCAAATCTCTGAGACTCAATAATAAGAGGTGGCGATGGCGCAAAGCTGTCGCCACTTTTTTATGCCACGGAAAAAATAAATACATATTTATTTTGTTCTTCGCTCGGTTTTCACTACCTTTGCAGAAATATACTACTCAAAAACTATGCATATACGAAAACTGCTATTTTTGGTCTGGACGTGCGGTGTGTCGTTCTCTCTGGAGGCAAAGGATATCTATGTGTCCACTTCTTTTCATGAGCCTGCAACAGAGGGACTCCGCTTTATCTACAGTTATGATGGTGTGAGGTGGGACTCCATACAAGGGGTGTTCCTGCGTCCAGAGGTTGGAAAACAGAAAGTGATGCGTGACCCTTCCGTCGTGAAAGGTCCTGACGGCACGTTCCATCTGGTATGGACCAGTTCCTGGCGTGGTGACCGTGGTTTCGGCTATGCGTCCTCGAAGGACCTGATTCACTGGACGAAACAACGGTTTATCCCCACAGGGATGGAGGAGACGACGGTGAACACATGGGCTCCGGAACTGTTCTATGACGATGTGAAGAAACAGTTCCTGATCATCTGGGCATCCTGTGTACCGGGAAAATTCCCTGACTACAAGGAGGATCATCAGAACAACCACCGTCTGTATTATATGACGACCCGTGACTTCAAGACTTTCTCGAAGGCACAGCTCTTCTATGACCCTGACTTCAGTGCTATAGACGCAACGCTGGTGAAACGGGGAAAGGCGGACTACGTGATGGTGGTGAAAGACAACTCCCGCCCCATGCGGAATATCAAGGTCGCCTTCGCCCAGTCGCCATACGGTCCGTGGAGCAAGGCATCAGCACCTTTCACCGAGTCGTTTACGGAAGGTCCCTCAACGGCAAAGGTGGGCGATTGGTGGTATATCTACTACGACAGTTACCGCTATAAGATATACGGTGCCCACCGTACCAAGGACTTCCTGACCTTCCAGAACCAGACGGGGGCTGTCAGTTTCCCGGTAGGGCATAAGCACGGCACGGTGTTCCTCGCCGACGAGCAGTTGGTACAGGGACTGATTAAATACAACCGTGATGTGGTGCACTATACAGGAAAGACGATAGCCCGTCCTGAACGGCATGACGGAGGACTGAAGCCGGTGGTCGGCGTGCATACCATCCAGACGATGAGAGGGGCTAAGCCCTGGACCTATAACCATCAGCCGATGATGGCATACTGGAACGGTAAGTTCTATATGCACTACCTGACTGACCCCCGCCATGAGCATGAGGCACCGGGTAAGACCATGCTGCAGACCTCTACCGACGGCTATACATGGAGTAAACCCGTGGAACTGTTTCCGGAATATGACGTACCGGAAGGGTGGACAAAGGAAGGAAAGGACTTCCCGCCAGCCCATAACCTGAAAGCGGTGATGCACCAGAGGATGGGGTGGTATCTTTACAGAGGTGAGAAGTCAGGGGCGAGAGGTGAGAAACTCTTGGCTGTCGGCAACTATGGCATCTGTCTCACCATCAAGGATGAGCCTAATGACGGCAATGGGATTGGTCGTGTAGTCCGTGAGGTGAAGAAGGATGGCTCTCTCGGTCCCATCTATTTCGTCTATTACAACCATGGCTTCAGTGAGAAGAATACCGACTTCCCCTATTATAAGAAATGTAAGGACAAGGGATTCGTGGCTGCTGTCGATGCCATGCTTGCCGACCCCATGCAGCGCATGCAGTGGGTGGAGGAGGCTGACCGCAACGACCCGCTCATCCCGTTGCCCAAACCCTATAAGGCGTTCAGCGGCTATACCCTGCCAGACGGTAGGAAGGTGGCACTCTGGAAACATGCCGTAACCAGTCTGTCGGCTGACGGTGGTAACACGTGGCGACTGACTAACGTCAATGGGAATTTAGGATGCGACCGTGCTCCCGGCTTTGTCAACTCCAATGCGAAGATATGGGGACAGCGACTGACGGACGGGACTTATGCCACCGTCTATAACCCTGCGGAATACCGCTGGCCACTTGCCATCTCACTCAGCAAGGACGGACTGGAGTATACCACCCTGTCGCTGATACATGGAGAGGTGAATCCCCTGCGCCATGGAGGACAGTTCAAGAGTTATGGTCCGCAGTATGTCCGTGGTATTGAGAATGCTGATTATGCTCTCAACTCTCAACTCCCCAACGACCTATGGGTCACCTATTCTACCAACAAGGAGGATATGTGGGTGAGCCGTATTCCCGTCCCAGTACAGCTGAATGCCACCACCCATGCCCAACCGTTCGGTTCTGCTACAAAGTTGTCGGAGCTGACCGACTGGAACCTGTATGTGCCGCAGCAGTGTCCTGTTACCGTGAAGGACGGTTGGCTGAGTCTCTATGACAGCGATCCCTATGACTATGCGAAAGCAGAGCGCTTGATTCCTAATACCAAGGAACTGGAAGTGGAGTTCGACCTGAAGATGGACCAGACGGCGAACGGTGAACTGGATATTGAGTTTGTGGATGATGGTGGGAATGTCTGCTCACGGATTGTGGTAGACTCCACTGGTGCTATCCGTGTGAAGGGTGGTGCCCGCTATGGTACGCTCTTAAGGAAATATGAGTCTGGTACAACCTACCATATCAAAGCGGTGCTCTCCGCTGCCTTGCATCGTGCGACTTATGAGATAGGTGTGGTGGGGAAGGTAGGCGTTTTAGGGAAATGTACCCGGCAGTATGATACGCCAGTGGAGAGTATCAGCCGTATCGTGTTCCGTACTGGCATGCCCTTTGACAAACCAGATATCAACACACCTGCCGACCAGGACTTTGATATGCCCCGTGCCGACGAGTCTGACGCTATGGCAGGCTATCATATTGCTCATGTCACCAGTCGCTCGGTTGACGGCAGTGTCACCGCCGTCCTCCACTATGACGACTATGCCCACTATGCTGACTATTTCAACGGTATGGAGGATGAGAATATCGTCACCACGATTCCTAATGCACAGTCATCGGCATGGATGCGTGACAATATCCCCTTGTTTGACTGTCCGCAGGAGAACTTCCGGGAGATGTACTACTACCGCTGGTGGACACTGCGCAAGCATATCAAGCGGACTCCTGTAGGCTATGGCATGACGGAGTTCCTCGTACAGCGGTCGTATGCTGACCGCTATAACCTGATTGCCTGTGCTATCGGACATCATATAATGGAGAGCCGTTGGCTGCGTGATACCACCTATCTGCACCAGATACTCCGTACCTGGTATTATGGCAATGACGGGAAACCGATGGCGAAGATGAACAAGTTCTCGTCATGGAACCCTGCTGCTGTACTGGAGATGTGGAAGGTGCAGGGAGACACGACCTTTATGTTGGGACTGAAACCAAGACTGGAAGAGGAGTATGCCCGCTGGGAGCGTACCAACCGACTGGCAAACGGACTCTACTGGCAGGGGGACGTACAGGACGGAATGGAAGAGAGTATCAGTGGCGGTCGTAGGAAGCAATATGCACGACCGACCATCAATAGTTATATGTATGGGAATGCCAAGGCATTGTCGCTGATGAACAGTATGACAGGAGAGACCGGGAAGGTGAAGAGCTATCAGCTGAGGGCAGACACCCTGAAGAACCTCATAGAGACCAAGTTGTGGAATGAGCAACAGCAGTTCTTCGAGACCCACCGTGGTGACTCTTCTGCGAATGTCCGTGAGGCGATAGGTTATATCCCTTGGTATTTCAATCTGCCTGATGTCGGTTCTAAATACGAGGTGGCATGGCAGCAACTGCTTGACGAGAAAGGATTCTCGGCACCCTACGGTCTGACAACGGCAGAGCGTCGCCATCCGTTGTTCCGCAGTCATGGCGTTGGCAGATGTGAGTGGGACGGTGCCGTATGGCCCTTCGCCACTTCACAGACGTTGACGGCACTTGCCAATTTCCTGAATAGTCAGAGTAATCAGCATGATTTCTCATCAGTTTTCTTCAAACAGATGGAGCTGTATGTGGAGTCACAGCACCATAGGGGCCGTCCCTATATCGGAGAGTATCTTGATGAGACTAACGGTGCATGGCTGATGGGAGACCGTGAGCGCAGCCGCTATTATAACCATTCGACGTTCAATGACCTGATGATTACGGGAATCTGCGGACTCCGCCCACAACTGGACGGCAGTATCGTGGTGAACCCGCTCGTTCCACAAGACCAATGGGATTACTTCTGCTTGGACGGCATCTGTTATCGTGGGCATATCCTGACCATCCTGTGGGATAAGGACGGACAGCGTTATCACCAGGGAACAGGTCTTATCCTGATGGTTGACGGAAAGGTTGTTGCAAAACGTAAAGACATAGGAAAACTAAGATATAAATGAGAAAGACAGTCATGATCGTGCTGTCGCTCCTGGCACTTGGAGCAACAGCGCAAACTTACGAGAACCAGTTCCGTCGTCCGGTGAGTGACGTGATGAAGGATGTTGCCGCACGTTTCGATGTGAGATTCAAGTTTGACGGGAACGTCGATACGGCAGGGGTCATGTTAACCTATGCTGACTTCCGCATCCGTCCCTATTCACTGGAGCAGACTCTCGATAATATCTGTAAGCACTTCGACTGGAACTGGTGGAAACAGTCGGGTAACCTCTATAAGATCAAACGCTATGAGTATCCACGCCGTCATGAGGATGAGGGACGGCAGATGCTCAACTATCTGTCCTCCTTATATCATAATAAGGTGGAGTGGGAGGCACGCCGTGACAGTCTGCGTAAGGAGGTGCGACAGCGTCTGGAGCTGGATGCGTTCCTTGACTCTTGTGTGTTAGGACCGGCACAGCTCTCGAAAATCCGTAAGCATGATGGTTATACTACCCAGAATATCTGTATCGAGCTGACACCCGGGCAGCATCTCTTCGGAACGATCTATGCGCCAATAAAGACAAAGTCCCGTAAGAGAAAAGTCTCACCTCTGACCTCTGACCTCTCACCTCTTATTGTCTGTCCTGACGGACATTGGCCTATGCGTTACCGTAAGGATGAGCAACAGCGGTTAGGTACCTTGGCACGGATGGGGGCTGTCTGTGTGGACTTCGACCTGTATGGTTGGGGAGAGAGTGAGAAAGAAGTGGGTGCTGAGGCACATCACACCAGTCGTGCCCATGTCTATCAGGCAGCCTGCGGCTATGTCTTGCTTGACTGGATGCTTACCCATCGCAAGGATATTGATACCAAACGGGTCGGTGTGATGGGCGGTTCTGGTGGCGGTACCCATACGGTATTGCTCTCCCTGCTGGATGACCGTGTGACAGCATCGGCTCCTGTGGTACATCTCGCCTCACACTTTGACGGAGGGTGTCCTTGTGAGAGTGGTAAACCCGTACAATTGTCTGCGGGAGGAACCTGTGAGCCGGAGCTGGCTGCCGTCATGGCTCCCAAACCCATGCTCATCGTCTCTGACGGAGGCGACTGGACGAGTAGTGTTCCTACTCTGGAATTCCCATACCTGCAACGTATCTATGACTTCTATGGGGCAAAGGATAAGGTGCGTAACGTCCATCTTCCCAAGGAGCGTCATGACTTTGGAAAGAACAAACGGCAGGCAGTCTACGACTTCTTCATCGATGTCTTCAGTCTCGACCGTACGATGCTTGACGAGAGTAAGATAGAGATAGAACCAGACGAACAACTTAAATCCTTATATAAATGAGAAAACTGATCAGCATTCTTATGGGTGTTATGATGCTTACGACAGCATCAGCCGATAGTTACAGACTGTGGTATGACCGTCCCGCTAAGACTTGGACACAGGCACTGCCTGTCGGAAACGGAGTGATGGGTGGAATGGTATATGGTGTCCCCGCAGTGGAGCGTATCCAACTGAATGAGGAGACCATCTGGGCGGGACAGCCCAATCAAGTCCTGAATCCACATGCCAAGGAGTTTCTTCCTAAGGTACGGCAACTGATCTTTGAGGGGAAATACAAAGAGGCAGAGGAACTTGCCAACCAGAAGGTGATGCCTGTGGGGGCAGGGAAAAACAGCGGTATGCCTTTCCAACCTTTCGGTGACCTTTATATCGTGATGGCAGGGCAGGCGAACTATTCCAGCTATGAGCGGCTGTTAGACTTGGATGATGCCCGTACAATAGTACGTTACCGACTGGATGGGGTAGACTATGAGCGAGAGACGATTGCTCCTCTTGGCAGTAAGGTCGTTGCTGTTCATCTGAAAGCCTCAAAACCTGGGATGATCACCTTTACGGCATATATGCAGTCACCCCACGAGAATGTGCTGGTGGCAGGCGAGGGGCAAGAGGCGACGCTGTTAGGTGTCTCCTCCAAACATGAGGGTGTAAAGGGCAAGGTCCGCTTCCAAGGAAGATTGACGGCACAGGCATCAAGAGGACGTGTGACCCAGAAGAATGGCATCGTCAGCGTAGTAGGTGCTGACGAGGCTACCGTCTATGTGACGGTGGGTACGAATGTGGTGAGCTATAAGGATATCTCAGGGGATGAGGTCGTCCAGTCTAAAGAACGTCTTCATGCTGCTGTGGCTTTAGGATACCAACAGTTGAAGGCACGTCATGAGAAACTTTATCATCAATACTACGACAGGGTAAGACTGAATCTTGGAGAAGACATGTATTCCAATGTTCCTACGGACAAGCGTATCGAACAATTCGCAAAGGTCGCTCACTCACAGAGTGACAACTATCTGGTAGCAACCTATTTCCAGTTTGGACGCTATCTGCTGATATCCTCTTCTCAACCGGATAATATCAATCCTGCCAACCTTCAGGGACTGTGGAACGACAAACTGTTTCCTGCCTGGGATTCGAAATATACGACGAATATCAACCTGGAGATGAACTACTGGCCCTCAGAGGTGACAAACCTGACAGAGCTGAACGGTCCTTTGTTCCGCTTGATCCGTGAAATCAGCGAGACAGGACGCAAGACGGCAAAGGATATGTATGGAGCGGATGGCTGGGTGCTGCATCACAATACTGACCAGTGGCGAGTGACAGGACCTATCGACCATGCTCCCTCAGGACTATGGCCAACAGGTGCAGGGTGGGTATGTCGTCATCTGTGGGAGCATTATCTCTATACTGGTGATGTGGACTTCCTCCGCCGTGCCTATCCCATCATGTTGGAAGCAGCCAGGTTCTATTCTCAGATATTGGTGAGACATCCTCAAAACAACTGGCTTGTTATCTGTCCCGGTGAGTCACCGGAACATGGAGGCAAAGGACGTCCGACTCCTCTGGATGCCGGTGTGACCATGGATAACCAGATACTCTTTGAGCTCTATTCCAATGTATTAGCTGCTGCTGATATTATAGGAGCTAAAGATACTACAGGAACTATAGAAACTATCAAGAAGCAGCTACCACAGTTGCCTCCAATGCAAATCGGCAGGTGGGGACAGTTGCAGGAATGGCTTGACGATTTGGATGACCCGAAGGATGATCATCGCCATTTCTCTCATCTTTATGGTTTGTATCCATCTAATCAGATATCTCCCTATCGTACACCCGAGCTTTTCGAGGCTGCCAAGACCTCTCTGATAGCACGTGGAGACGTGTCAACAGGATGGTCCATGGGATGGAAGGTTTGTTCATGGGCACGGTTCCTCGATGGCGAACATGCCTATAAACTGATACAGGACCAGTTGACGCTGACCGTTGATACTTTCCTAATCTTCGGTCCTATAAAACAGACGGGTGGTACTTATCCGAATATGTTTGATGCCCATCCTCCTTTCCAGATAGATGGTAACTTCGGCTGTACGGCAGGTATCGCAGAGATGCTGGTGCAGAGTCATGACGGCTTTATTTTCCTGTTGCCTGCTTTGCCAAAAGCGTGGAAGGACGGTTCGGTGAAGGGACTGAGATGTCGTGGCGGTTTTGAAGTCGACCTTGACTGGAAAGACGGACAACTGACAAAGGCGGTCATCCGCTCTTCTTTAGGCGGAAACTGTCGCATCCGTTCTTTCGCTCCTCTGAAAGCAAAGGGACTGAAATCAGCGAAAGGTGTTAATCCTAATCTCCTTTATAAGATTGCTGAGACTGCGAAACCGTTCATATCGAAAGAGGCGAAACTAAAAGATATAACGATTACAAAGACCTATCTATATGACTTAACGACCCAAAAAGGTGGGGAATATATATTGAGATGACTATGAGAAGACTATTGACGATATGTAGCCTGCTGATACTGGCAGTGTCTGTGCAGGCAGGCAAACCGTGGGAGAACGGTTTATTGAAGGTGTCAGATAATCAGCGTTATCTGCAGTTTGAGAACGGGCAACCTTTCTTCTGGCAGGGTGAGACAGGATGGCTGTTGCCAGAGCGTCTTGACCGGGCGGAGGCGGAGTGGTATCTGCAACGCTGTCGGGAGGCTGGCTATAATGTGGTACAGATACAGGTCATCGACGGGGTTCCTGCCTATAATATCTATGGACAGATGTCGAACATTGATGGCTGGAACTTCACAGGTATCAACCGTAAGGGTATTTATGGCTACTGGGACCATCTGGACTATATCATCAACCTCGCTGAGCAGAACGGTATCTATATAGGTATGGTCTGCATCTGGGGCGGACTGGTGAAAGACGGTAAGTTAAGTGTGGAGGATGCCAAGAAATACGGAACCTTCCTCGCTAACCGCTATAAGGACAAACCCAATATCATCTGGTTTATGGGTGGCGACATCCAGGGTGACATCAAACCTGAGGTGTGGAACGCTTTGGCGACAACCATCAAGTCCATCGACAAGAAACATCTGATGACCTATCATCCAAGAGGACGCTATACTTCTGCCAAATGGTGGGCAAAGGCTCCTTGGATGGATTTCCATACTTTCCAAAGCGGTCACCGCAAATACGGACAGAGGATGGGTAATGCGGATTATCCTATTCCAGACAATACAGAGGAGGATAACTGGATGTATGTGGACTCGACATGGGCTTATAAACCTATCAAACCAGTGCTTGACGCAGAACCCAGTTATGAGGACATCCCGATGGGGCTGCATGATAAGAATGAGGCTCGCTGGCAGGCATGGGATGTGCGGCGCTATGCCTATTGGAGTGTGTTCGCCGGCAGTTGTGGACATACCTACGGACATAATGCTATCATGCAGATGCTGAAGCCTGGTTATCCTACGAGCTATGGTGATGCCGGTGATGTGAAGACCTGGTATCAGGGGTTGAATGACCCTGGCTTCAACCAGATGAAATACCTGAAGCAGCTGGTGCTGTCACTCCCGTACTTTGAGCGTATCCCCGATCAGAGTATTATTCAGGAGAATGGGACAAAGTATGACCGTCTTATCGCAACTCGTGGAAATGATTACCTGTTGGTGTATAACTATACGAGTCGGGTAATGAAACTCGACCTGACGAAGATCTCCGGTGACAAGAAGAATGTGTGGTGGATGAATGCCGGTACTGGTGCGCTGCGTTACCTCGGTGAGTATGACTCAAAGGTATTGACATTCCGTATGCATAAGCAGGGGGCAGGTATAGAGGATGGCGTGTTGATCGCCATTGATAACACAAAAGACTACTTGCAGAAAGACCAGGTGCAGATATCTGATATGTCACTCTCGGGTAAGGCAAGGGACTTAAATGAATAGAACATGAGGAGATATATTTATGGACTGGCACTGATACTCATGGTATTACCAGTATATGCTGCCAAAAAGAAGACATTACCGGCGGTCAGCGCCACCGATCTGCGTACAGAGCGGTTGGTAAACCCGATGAGCATTGATACTCCTCATCCCAGATTGGGCTGGCGTATAGAGTCGTCGGAGAAAGACGTGATGCAGACACGCTGTCACATCATTGTGGCATCAACCCGTGAGAAAGCTGAGGCTTTGGATGGTGACCTGTGGGACGTGACCCTGGAGGGTGACCGCTCACAATGGGTTCCTTATCAGGGGAAGACCCTGAAAAGTAACACACGCTGTTATTGGCGTGTGAAGGTGTCGACAACGAAAGGAGAGTCAGACTGGAGTGCTGTGTCCATGTGGAATGTGGGATTATTGACAGAGTCAGACTGGGGCGGACGTTGGATAGGATGGAACCATGCCATGCCATGGGATGTGGAGGCGGAGCATAGTCGCCTCTCTGCCCGTTACCTCCGTAAACAGTTTGACATCGACAAAGAGGTCAAACATGCCACTCTGTACATCAGCGGCTTGGGAATGTATGAGGCATTTATCAATGGACAGCGGGTGGGAGAGCAGGTGCTGGCACCGGCTCCTACGGATTATCGCCGCACCGTACTCTATAATGCCTATGATGTGACGGGACTGCTAGCACAGAAGAATGCAATCGGTGTTGTATTGGGAAATGGTCGTTATTATACCATGCAGCAAGATAAGAAGCCCTATAAGATAACGAACTTCGGTTATCCTACGCTGCGACTCAATCTGATCGTGGAGTTTGCGGACGGGAGCCGTAAGACCATCTCCTCTGATGAGAGGTGGAAGATCTGTCTGGATGGTGCTATCCGTAGCAATAACGAATATGATGGTGAGATCTATGATGCCCGCAAGGAGTTTACTGGCTGGACAGAAGTGGGATTCAACGACGACAGTTGGAGTAAGGCTGAGCGTACGGCGATTCCCTATGGTACCCTTCGTGGTGCCATGTCAGAGAACATGAAGGTTGTCAAGCAACTGCGTCCCCAGCGTGTCATCCGCAAGGGTGACCGCCTGATTGTTGATATGGGACAGAATATGGCTGGATGGCTGAAAGTGCGTGTCTCGTCGGTAGCCGCCGGTGACTCCGTCATCATCCGCTTCGCAGAGAAGTTAGACAGTACAGGGAATATCTGGGTGGAGAATTTCCGTCATGCGCAGAGTACCGACCGTTATTATGCCAACGGACGTGAACAAGGACGCTGGTGGCATCCATCCTTTGTCTATCATGGTTTCCGTTACGCAGAGGTGACAGGACTGGGAAATGCCGGTAAGGATGACTTTATTGGTGAGGTGATCAGTGATGCGATGGAAGAGACAGGACATTTCGTCTCTACAGATACGATATTGAATAAGGTGTATCAGAATGCTTATTGGGGCATACTGAGCAATTATAAGGGAATGCCTGTTGACTGTCCTCAGCGTGATGAGCGCCAGCCATGGCTTGGCGACCGTACCCGTGGCTGTTTCGGAGAGGCTTTCCTCTTTGATAATGGTCCCCTGTATGCCAAATGGGCAAGGGATATCACAGAAGCACAGCGTGAGGACGGTTGTATTCCTGATGTGGCACCAGCCTACTGGAACTATTACAGTGACGACCTGACATGGGCTGCCGCACTGCCGATGTCCCTCTCCATGCTCTTAAGACACTATGGGGACGATATGCCGTTGAGGAAATACTACCCGAATGTGAAACGCTGGCTGGAGCATCTGAAGAACCAGTATCAGCAGGATGGACTGATCCATTGTGGAAAGTATGGTGACTGGTGTGTGCCACCCGAGAAAGAGGAACTGATTCATAGTCAGGATCCTGCACGCAAGACGGATGTGACACTGATATCCTCCGCTTATTATTATGCTATTTGTAAGATAATGGCTACCTATGCCCATATGCTTAAACAGAAGAGTGACATTCAATGGTTTGAGCAAGAGGCAGAGACGACGAAGGAGGCGTTTAACCGGCAGTTCCTGATTGTCAAGAAAGGGACGACGACCGTACCGGGACATATCCTGTATCCTGACAGTACCTACTATGGTAACAATACCGTCACGGCAAATCTGCTGCCTTACTTCTTCGGTATGATAGATGACTCTTATGTGAAAAAAGAGGTGGAGAAGAATATCGTGAAGGCAATCATCGACCAAGGGGCTATCACCTCTGGGGTCATCGGGACAGGGTGGCTGATGCATGCCCTGACCAGAATGGGACGTACAGATGTCGCATGGATGCTTGCTACCAATAAGAAATATCCTTCATGGGGATATATGGCAGAGCATGGTGCTACGACCATCTGGGAACTGTGGAATGGTGATACGGCATCGCCTAAGATGAATAGCGGTAACCATGTGATGCTGTTGGGTGATCTGCTCTCTTGGCTCTACGAGGATATTGCTGGCATCGGTGCCGCTAATATTGGTTTCAAGCAGATCGTCATGAAACCCGATTTCTCAGTGGACGAGATTGATGATATTGACGCCAGTTACCAGTCTGTCTATGGCAAGATAGTCAGTCGCTGGAAGAAGGAACATGGCAAGCTCTATTGGCATGTGGAGATTCCTGCCAATACCAAGGCAATACTTTTCTTACCCAATGACGAGACGTTGAACTTGGGCTCTGGCAGTTATGACATCACCCGTGACCTGGCACAACGGGGACCGCAGGTGGTAGTAGATGAGTTCCTCTATAAGCATGCTGACTTCCCGCAATGCCATTCTGCAAGTATTGTGGAGACCAAGAAGGGCGACCTCATCGCTACCTATTTCGGTGGAACGAAAGAGCGTAATCCTGATGTGTGTATCTGGGTGAGCCGTAAACTGAAGGGTAGTCAGGAGTGGACTAAACCGCAAATGGTTGCTGACGGTGTAGAGCTGCGTCCCCTGAAACCTAATAAGGATGGAAAAGTGAGTCTGGTGACGACCAGTGCGAAGCCTGCCTTTGGGGCACGATTCATGCCATTGCCTCAGTGGACGGGAAACCGTGGGGAATATGCCATCGGTGACAACTACCGTGAGGCTTGTTGGAACCCAGTGCTCTTTGAGACACCTGACGGAGAGTTGCAACTCTATTTTAAGATTGGTCCTAATGTGGCAGGATGGCTTGGCTGGTATGTCACTTCCAAGGACGGAGGTAAGACATGGAGTCAGCGTAAGAGGTTGCCGGAAGGCTTCTATGGTCCTGTCAAGAACAAACCCATTCTGAACAAAGGACGGCTCATAGCACCGACGAGTGACGAGCGTGATGGCTGGAAACTCTATTTTGAACTTTCCGACGATATGGGGAAGACATGGCGGAGGACTGCCTTTGTGGAAGCTGACTCTAACGTGAAGGCTATCCAGCCCAGTATCCTGCAACTCCCTGACGGTCGCCTGGAGGCTGTCTGCCGTACCCGCAGCCGTCGTATTGGTGTGACTTACAGCAGTGATAATGGAGAGACATGGAGTAAGCTGTCATTCCTTGAGACACCTAATAACAACAGTGGGATTGATGCCGTGACATTACAGGATGGCACTTATGCCATGATATGTAATGACTGGCCCATCGAACCGACCAAAGAGAAAGGGGCACGTACACCATTGTCTATCCTCCGCAGTAAGGACGGTGTCCACTGGACACATTGGATAACCCTTGAGGACAGTCCTGTGTCACAGTATTCCTATCCTTCTATTATCCAAAGTCGTGACGGTCATCTCCATGCTATCTATACATGGCGCCGTCAACGTATCAAGCATGTCGAACTTATACCATAATCATGATGAAGAAGATTTCTTTGATATTCCTGACATTATTTATTGTAATGCCGCTCGTGGCAGGACCTGTGTCTGTTGCGGGACTGTTTCCCATAGCGAACAGTGGGCGTGTCATCTATCAGTTCAATGAGGGCTGGTGCTTCCACTTAGGCGATGTCGCCGGTGCGGAGGCTGTCGGTTATGATGACTCGCAGTGGGAAATGGTGTGCGCACCTCATACTGTCCGCTTGGAGCCTGCGGATGCCAGCGGTTGCCGTAACTATCAAGGTGTTTGCTGGTATCGTAAGCAGTTTGTGGTGCCTGCTGATATGCAAGGCAAAGAGGTGACGGTGCATTTTGAGGCTATCATGGGAAAGCAGTGGATCTATGTCAATGGAAAACTGGTGAAGGAACATCTGGGCGGGTATACTCCTGTTACCGTTTATCTGTCTGAGGCGGGTGTCAAGGCTGGTGATACTTGTCTGATAGCTGTCAAAGCAGATAATAGTGATGATAAGTCCTATCCGCCAGGTAAGAAACAGACACAGCTTGATTTTGCTTATCATGGCGGGATGTACCGTGACGTATGGCTGATAGGTAAGTCACCGATTCACATCACCGATGCTGTTGAGCGTGGTCAGGTGGCTGGCGGTGGCGTATTCGTGCATTATGGGAATATCTCGGAAAAGAGTGCCGATGTTTTTGTTGATGTAGAGGTGGAAGGAAAGGGCAAGGCAACCGTTATTGCCCGAATCAAGGATGCCGATGGTAAAGTTCTTAAGGTATTGAAACAAACCAAGACAATGGCAAATTCTTCGACAAGCGAAGCGACTTCGTCGATTACTTCACTCTTCACTCTTCACTCTTCACTCAACACCCCTCATCTGTGGTCGCCAGAAGACCCTTATCTTTATCAGGTAGAGATCTTGGTGATGAAGGGAAAGGAAGTGGTGGATGGCGGTATGGTGCATGCTGGCATCCGGAAGGCTGAGTTCAAAGGGAAGGATGGCTTTTGGTTGAATGGCAAGCCCTATCATCAGCTGATAGGTGGCAACAGACATCAGGATTTCGCCTATGTCGGGAATGCTTTGCCTAACTCCCAGCAGTGGCGTGATGCCAAGCGGTTGAAGGATGCCGGGATGACTATTATCCGTGCCGCCCACTATCCGCAGGATCCGTCCTTTATGGATGCCTGTGATGAGCTGGGGCTTTTCATCATCGTTCCGACACCGGGGTGGCAGTACTGGAACAAAGACCCGAAGTGGGGGGAGATGGTGCACCAGAATACCCGTGATATTATTCGTCGGGACCGTAACCATCCTTCTGTGCTGATGTGGGAACCGATTCTTAATGAGACACGCTATCCGGAGGATTTTGCCTTGAAGGCATTGCAGATCACCAGGGAGGAATTTCCTTATGAGGGTCGTCCTGTGGCTGCTGCCGATCTGAACTCTGCAGGAGTGAAAGAACACTATGATGTGCTTTATGACTGGGCGGATAATATCGGAAAGGGTGCGTTGGATACTGACAAGTGTATCTTTACCCGTGAGTGGGGAGAGTATGTTGATGACTGGTATGCCCATAATGCCATCAACAGGGCGGCACGTGGATGGGGTGAGCAGGCGCAGGTGACTGCGGCTCTCTCTCTTGCTGATACCTATGGGATGATGTATCGTGGGCAACGTCAGTTTATCGGTGGTTGTCAGTGGCATCCCTTCGACCATCAGCGTGGGTATCATCCTGACGCTTATTTAGGTGGTATCTATGATGCTTTCCGTCAGAAGAAATATGCTTTTGAGATGTTCCGTTCCCAGGAGCAGGGTGACCCGATGGTGTTTATCGCTCATGAGATGACTCAGTTCTCGGATAGTGACGTGGTCGTGTTCAGTAATTGCGACAGTGTCCGTCTGACTGCTTTTGATGGATGGAAGACAGAGACACGTCCTGTGGTTCATCAGCCGGAGGGCACTCCTAATACACCTATTGTCTTTAAGGGCTTCTGGAATTTCTGGAAGGCACGTGAGCAGAGCTATACCAACCGTCGTTGGCAGAATGTGAAACTGGTGGCGCAGGGTATCAAGGACGGTAAGGTGGTCTGTGAGCAGACGAAGATGCCATCCCGTCGTAGTACGAAGATACGCCTATATGCTGATGAGATGGGTAAACAGTTGGTTGCCGACGGCTCTGACTTCATCGTTGTCGTTGCGGAGATTACGGATGATAATGGGAATGTCCGTCGTCTTGCCAGAGAACAGGTCTCCTTCTCTGTGGAAGGAGAGGGAAGTATCATTGGCGATGCTTCCATTGGTGCCAATCCCCGTCTGGTGGAGTGGGGCAGTGCTCCCTGTCTGATACGCAGTACCCATCATGCAGGGAAAATACGCATCATTGCCCGTCCTGCTTACGAGGGTGTTCATGCTCCCAGTGCGGACACGCTGGACATAGAAAGCATACCCTACGAGATACCTGTGTGTGCCTCTGATCATCAGAGAAAACAAAACCTCTCCTCTGTAACAAAGAGGAAGGTGGATGGCGGACACGCTCAAGCAACGATGTCTGACGAACAGCGTCGCAAGGAGCTGGAGGAAGTGGAGAAGCAGCAGCAGGACTTCGGTATAGAGCAGTGATAGATTCCGATAATTCTATTAAAAACTAGTCCCCTTCTCCCTTTTTCTTCTGAAATGCCGATGTACAGGGCATTCCACGACGGGAGTAGTTACTCCAACTAGTCCCGTACTTCTCCCTTCACACGAAAAGGGAGTAGTATGGGAGATGTTCAACCAACTACTCCCGTGCCCTGCGCCCTTTATTTATCGGGGTTTGAGGCACCTGACGGGAGAAGGGGACTAGTTTTTTCGATTTTCTTAAAAATTCTTCGGAATCAGTTACCGACTGACCATTGCTTTCTTACCGACTGAAGCCTCTTTTCATACCGATTAAAGCCCTTAATTGGACCAATTGAAGCCTTCATTTGATAAAGATATAGTTTATTACTCGTTCCGATATCTGTTATGGGGGTACTCCGATATCTCCTATGGGTTACGCAAGGCATTCCTTAGGGGTATAGGAGATATTCCCAAGGGTCTTGGGGATAATCCCCATGCCCCACGGAAACCATCCCCAAGGGTCATAAGAGCCATCCGTACAACCCATATCAAGCATTCGCATGTTAAGTAGATATAGGAAGTGCTAATTGAAATAGATGTATAGACCTATCATCACGATAGCCAAGGCTATCCACAGACCAACGGCGAGTTTCGACTGGCTCTCATGGATGGGAGCCGGTATTTCGTACTCCGTCTTGTCACGATCAGTGAGGGAGATGATAACCATAGCGATGACAAGAATGACAAACAGCTCAAAAGACAATAGCATGAAATGAGGCCATGGTAACTGAAGCCATTCAGGTGGCCATAGGTAGAGTATACCGACAATAAGACAGAATGCGGTACCTACGGTCAACGCAAAGTTGGCGGCACGTGTGGTGGTCCGTTTCCAGAAAATACCCAGAAGGAATACGGATGCCATTGGTGGTGCGATGAAACCAAGGACACTCTGGAAGACATTGAAGAGGTTAAGTCCCTTGATAGCGTCAATGGCAATGGTGAGGACGATGGCAAGGACAGCACCGATGATTGTGACTAAACGCCCTACAAGGTTAATCTCCCATTGTGGGGCACCGGGTTTGAAATTCTTGACATACACGTCCATTGTGAAAACGGTACTTAAAGCGTTTAACGCAGAGCCGATGGTGGATACCAGACAAGCCGTCAAGACAGCGAATACCAAGCCTACCATACCGACAGGGAAGAGGTTCTCCACCATCGTCAGATATGCCTCGTCAGGATTCTGCAAAGTAGGGAAGAGGGCGAAGCAGATGATACCAGGAAGAATGTACAGCGCGACATCCAGAATCTTCAACCATCCCGTGAAATTAGTACCCAATTGTCCCTCGCGAAGATTCTTTGCAGCGAGAACAGGTTGTACCATGCTTTGGTCGGTACACCAGAACCATACACCCATGACGGGATATCCTAAGAGGATAGGTAGCCATGGGAATGCCTCGTCAGTATTGGGCTTGAACATCACCCAATAGTCTGCGGGAACCTTTGCGGCTAATGCAGAGATGCCACCCACATGGTCGAGACCGACAATGACAAGGATGAGGGAGACGACGATGAGCAGTATCATCTGATAGACATTAGTATAAGCTACCGCTTTCAGTCCACCCAGCATCGTGAAGAATGCGGAGATTAAAAGCAGTACAAGGGCTGACATCCACATGGGAATGTCGAATACCTGACGTATCAAGATTCCTCCTGCGAAGAGTGTCAGGGCAAGCCAGGAGATGATAATCGTGATAATGGTATACCATGCTAATATATTACGGGTGCTCTGACCGAAACGGAGTCCCATAAACTCAGGCAGTGTACTGATGTTGGCTCCTAAGTAACGAGGGGCGAAAACAAAGGCAAGCAAGGCGATAAATACGAAAGCATACCAGGCGTAGTTACCACTGACGATACCTGTCGTGAATCCTGCCGATGCTGAGGCTATCAACATCGACGGACCAACATTGGTGCCCCACATGGAGAAACCGATATGGTGCCAACGCAGGGAGTGCTCTGCGAGAAATAGGGAGCCTTCCTTTTTCCTTTTACTACTTGCCCATATACCGATGGCAAGCAGGATGACAAAATAGATGGCGAGGATAATCCAGTCTAAGGATTGCATGTAATGTGTATTCATAGTTCAATGCCTTTAAAGTCGTGTGTGATTCTAATATTAGTAGATTGCGAGAGATCCATGTCGTCGGTAGAGTCTACCTCATGTGGATACATCTTGATCTGAGCGTCAGGACGTACAAAGACAGGCATCTGGTCAAGAGGTACTTCCACATGGTAATACCAGCGTCCGCCCTCCAGCCGCTCACCTGTCAGGAAGTTGACCCACTGTCCCTCTGGCAGGTAGATGTCCCGGTGATTGTCCGCACTCATGACAGGACATATCAGGAACTCATTGCCAAAGTAATACTCATCATCGATATGCCATACTTGTCTGTCATGGGGATGATGGAAGAGCAGTGCTTGTGCAATGGGCAGTCCGCTCCTGCAGGCATGTTCTGACTGCTCTATGATATAAGGTATCAAACGGTATCGGAGTTTCCACCAGCGTTTGATAATAGGTGCGATGTTAGGGTAGTGCCATGGCTCCCGTTTGCAAGTGCCATGATAGCGCATGTGGGAGGTGAAGACCCCGAATTGGGTCCAACGGACATATACCTGTTCATCAAGAGGTGAGTTCATGAAGTCAGGGGTGGAATGGAATCCTGGTACGTCATGACTCCAGAAAGCAAAACCGGAGAGTCCCAAGTGGAGTCCACCTTTCAAGGAACCTGCCAAGCCAGCCCATGAACTTTCGCTGTCACCTCCCCAGTGGAGCGGATAACGCTGGCAGCCAGCCCAGCCGGCACGAGCCCAGATGATTCCATCGCCAGTGACTTCATGGGTCACTTCGTAAGCTGCTTTCTGATAAAGCAAAGCATAGATGTTATTCAGGCGCTCAGGAGTCGAGGCATGATACTGATGGTCCATGTGTATGTTCTCGCCGAAGTCGGTCTTGATACATTTGACACCCATATCAAGCAAAGGCTTCAGCAACTGATATTTATACCAGTCCGTTGCTTTGGGATAGGTAAAGTCGATAGTCCCAGCATAGTCGAGGGTGGAGAAGTTTGACGCACCACCTGTTGAGGTGTCTTCTTCTTTGACAGGTTGACTGATGTAGTGATTCTCCTTTGCCTCTTTCAACTGCTCTGCACCTTGTGCCACATAGGGTAACTGCCAGAGCGATACTTTGAAGCCCTGCTCTTTCAACCGGTTGATGAAAGCCTTGGGGTCTGGGAAACGCTCAGGGTTGAATTTCCATTCACAGAGCCAGTCAGTGCGGAACCAGCCAGTATCCAGATGAATGACATCACAAGGATAGTGCTCCTTGCGCAGGCGGTCGCAAATCTCTTCCACCTCATCAGCGGAGAAATAGGTCATGCGACTCATCCATATACCAAAACTCCAGAGTGGGGGCATGGTAGGGAACCCTGTCAGCATACGGTATCCTTTGAGAATCTCCTCAGGTGTGCGACCTCCTATCAGGAAAACATCAAGGGTGGCATGGTCATTAAGGAACTGCACACTTCTTGAACTATGGTCGGCAAGTGATAATTTGCAATAGTCTGAGGTATGGAAAAAGACACCATACATCCGACTGGAAAGATAGAAGGGGATGTTCTTATAACAGCGCCGGTTGTTAACTCCCTGTCCGTCTTGGTTCTTCAATTGAAAGGTCTGTCCACTTAAATCCATTTTGCGGAAACGCTCTCCTGTTCCCACAAAGTGTTCGTCAGCATCGCATTTAAAGGAAATTGTTGCCCGTTCATTACCGCTATCGACAGAGCAGAAACCTAATGGCAGTGCGTCATAGCGTGGCGGGGAAAAATGGTCGTCACTGAGGGCAACCGGTTTCGTGGTGTCACCATCAGGATAGAAGGTGATGAAAGGAGCAGGCTGTGGTGCGGGTAACAGGTCACTCCAAGGGTCGAGACAAGGTGCGGAGAGATCGATAGTGGCAAGTTTTGTACCGTCTGTGGCGATAATATAGCCTCCTGCATAGTGCAAGGGTTTCCGCTTGACCTCCGGTGCCATTTGCAGCATCTCGTCACATTCTGTCATGACATCCTCCGTCATCGTTGTGAACAACCGTATGACATTAGGCTCATAGGCACGGATAATCAGGTCATAGCATTGCATAGGAGTATTCATGTCGGGAGCCATGTCCTCTTGGTGCTTCTGTCGCTGATAGGGAATGGTGACGACAATATCACCGTCTTGCTCTACTATTCTCGTAGGTGCATAGGCTTTCCATAGAGCTTCATCCCGTTGCAGTGTGGGGTCGAAGTCCATGAAGTCGAAAAGATGGTAGTTGGTTTGTTTCATTGTTTGAATATAAGGTTAGGACCAGGGTGATTATCGCCTATCTCATCACGGCGTATCAAGCGGTCGTCAGTTTTATTATTTTCTATCGTAAACCCGTCAGTCCGTGCATCGAGGTAGATGCAGAACCCTCGGTAGTTGGTAGCATAGGGGGCGGGGTAGGGCTGAGAAATCTCATTATCCCTGATACTGGAGCCAGGCTGGTTAGACAAGGTGTAGATACCTCCTGCGTCATAGAGTTGTCGGGCATAGTCGCTCACCTTGTTTTTGATGATATGGTTATTCCTCATCCCTGTGTCAAGAGGTGTCCATCCCCAGCCGATACAGATACCGCTGTAATTGGTATTGGCAACCAGGTTATTGCTGATGGTGCAGTCGCGTACATAACCAAAACCGATGGCAACAGCACCCCAGTCCTCTTCACTGCACCATAAGAAGTTGTTGTTGTGTATCTTGATGTTTTTACACCGTTCGGCAAGATGGGTGTATGGACGATGCACCTCCATAGGACTCTCGGCAAAAGAACCAGCCATGACAGCTGTTCCGCCGATATGCTCGAATCCACAGCTCATTACAGTACAATCGCTTACATTGTCGACATAGTCAAGGGCAGTAGCTGCAAGATGATGGAAGAGGATGCCGTCGAAATCTACATGATGCGCATTCCTGACCGTGACAGCACTGACGGGGCGTTCCACCCAAGCCTGATTCTCCAGTCCACTGTCCCAAGGCAGTCCTTCTTTCTCTTTTAGTTTATAGGCATCGATGAGTGGGAATCCGCCCTGTAGCGTAACATGTCCCTTATGCAACGGACGGTTCCAGCAGGTGTTCTCAATCTGAAAATCCTTGAAGGTTACATAGTTTGCCCCATCAACGATGATTAACTGTTCAATACCGTCACGTTGCTCCGTCGTCCTTAAGAGGAAAGAGCTGTTCCCACGTTCTCCTCCAATGACAGGCTGAGGCCATGGATGCTCAAATTCCAAGCGACTCTCTGGTTCCATAAAAGAGACAATGGTCTTGTCGCCTATTACTTTCATGTCCTTGATACGAAGGATGGCAATAGCCCAGCGCTGATGGACCACCATCTCAAGAGTTGAGAGTGTGGCTTCGCATTGTTCCAGAACCTCTTTCGGAGGGGTTGGGATAGTGATGGTCCTGTCTGACGTGTTGAAGTCAATCATCCGTTCCATCCCCTCCCGGGGGAATAGCTGTTTGTGTTGTTGAGGAGCGTCTCCACAGATGACAGACCGATACTCACCACGAATGACTAGTGGTGAATCTTCGGTGCCACTGTCTTCAGGACGGATGAACAACGGTTCGTTCATGTAATAACGTCCAGCCTTCAGCGTGATGGTAATACCACCCTGACATTGCGGGTCATTGGTGCGTCGCCACTCACGTGCCTTCCGTAAAGCCTCATGCAGGCTCTCATCAGGGTTTACGATAATCTCCCCTGCATGGGATAGATGGGTGGCTAATAAAAAAAGTAAAGAGGTTAGTAAATATTTCATATATTAAAGACGTGAAAACCCCTGAAATGTCACCACAACAGATAGTGACAAATTGAATGTTTTATCGTCTTTATTAAAATCAGAAAGGCTTATGAAGCAGAATATGAGGCAATGGATGACAGATATCATCCAACGAAAGGAGGTCACAGCACTGCCTGTCATGACCCATCCGGGAATAGAGATGAATGGTAATACCGTGCGGCAGGCTGTCAGTAACGGACGTGTCCACTATGAAGCGGTACAGACCTTGACAAAGCGTTATCCTGCGGTAGCTGCGGCTACCATTATGGACCTGACTACTGAGGCGGAGGCTTTTGGTGCAGAGATTGCTTTCAGTGACATTGCTGTGCCTGCGGTCGTTGGTCATTGCCTGTCCAATGCGGAAGATATCAACAAGTTGGAGGTACCTTCTCTTTCCCAAGGACGTATTCCTGCCTATCTGAAGGCAAACCTTCTTGCGGCACGTGCGATTACCGACCGTCCTGTTTTTGCCGGATGTATCGGTCCGTACTCGCTTGCCGGTCGCCTTTATGATATGTCAGAGTTGATGATGCTGATTTATGAGAACCCAGATGCTGCGCATCAGCTATTGAGTAAATGTACGATGTTTATTAAGAAATACTGTCAGGCATTGAAAAAAACTGGGGTAGGGGGCGTGATGATGGCAGAACCTGCCGCGGGCTTGTTGTCTGATGAGGACTGCAAGACATTCTCTTCCGACTATGTCCGCTATATTGTTGATGAGGTGCAGTCAGACGATTTCCTGGTTATCCTTCATAACTGCGGCAATACGGGACATTGTACCAAGGCGATGGTGAGCACAGGTGCCGCCGCTTATCATTTTGGCAATAAATGTCTGATGGAAGAGGTTATCCGGGATGTTCCTGCCACCGCACTTGCCATGGGGAATATTGACCCTGTCTCAGTCTTTAAGGACGGTACTCCGGAACTGATGCGCCAGACAGTGATTGACTTGTTGGAGAAGATGAGGGATTATCCAAACTTTGTGCTTTCCAGTGGATGCGACACCCCTCCTCATACGCCACAGGCAAATGTAGATGCTTTCTTTGGTGCGCTCAAGGAATGGAATGAACAGTCATGACGGAGAAGACACTTTCTTTTGACGATTTAGGAATAACTCCCCATGATCTCTACGATCAGATGGGATATCATGGTACAGAACCTGACATGGCAACCCTGCGAGAGGTATCGGTTGTCATGGAGAATGTACGTACATGGTTGCGCCCTCGTTTCTGTTATCAGGTCGTGAAGGAGCAACCAGCCTTCAGCATGGGTAAGATTATCCAGCGTCAATTGCGAGGCTCCGAGGCTTATGCCCTCTTTGTGTGTACCAGTGGAACAGAGTTTGAGGCATATCAGCAGCGACTCAAAGAGCAAGGTGATATGGTACGTGTCTATATCGCTGATGCCCTCGGTTCTGTGATAGCTGAGCGTTGTGCGGACCAGATGGAAGTCACCCTACAGGAGAATATTGATAAATTAGGTTGGCATCATACCAACCGGTTCTCTCCAGGCTATTGTGGATGGCATGTCTCCCAACAACAATTACTCTTCCCTTTATTTAAAGGACATACCTGTGGCGTATGTCTTACGGACTCCTCCCTGATGGTACCTATCAAAAGTGTCAGTGGCATCATTGGTTTAGGAGAAAAAGTCCGCAGATTGGATTACACCTGCGGACTCTGTGATTTCAAGCAATGTTACAAGCGGAAACTAAAGCTTCCCCAATAATTGTTTTGCCACAGTAACGGCGGAGTTGGCATTGTCGCTATAACCATCGGCACCTATCTCATCGGCAAAGCCCTGCGTGACGGGGGCACCACCAACCATGACTTTCACTTGGTTGCGGATGCCAGCTGCCTCTAAGGCATCGATGACCTCTTTCATATAGCCCATCGTTGTAGTGAGTAATGCACTCATGCAAAGGATGTCTGGTTGGTTCTCCTTGACAGCTTGGATGAACGTCTCTGCGGAAACATCAATACCGATATTGACCACTTCGAAGCCACATCCCTCCAACATGGAGGCTACCAGGTTCTTGCCGATGTCATGGAGATCACCTTTGACAGTACCAATGACTACCTTCCCTAACGAGGTACTTGCGGTACCTACCATCATGGGCTTCAGGATTTCCAATGCAGCTTTCATGGCACGTCCTGCCATCAGCAATTGGGGTACAAAAGCCTTACCGTCTTGGAACCTTCTGCCCACCTCACTCATAGCACGAATCATCTGACCGTTGATAAGGTCTTGCGGGGCTATATCCTGAGCAATTGCCTCCTGTGTTGCAGTGGCGGCATCGTTGCTCTTGCCTTCAAGGATGGCATGATAAAGGCGTTCCTCCGGGGAGGATGGGGCAGGGGCACTGGGAGAACTAGTATTACTAGGAACACTAGTATTACTAGGAGTACTAGGTATACTAGATGACCTAGGGCTTCCCCCAGGAATAAGTGGAGAAAGGTACAGTCCTTTGACAGGTTCTACCGCTTGTGCCATCTGGCGGATATGTGCATCTGTCGTGCCACAGCAGCCACCGATGATATTCAGACAGTGATTCTCTAATAATGACCAAACGTCAGCAAGCAGACTCTCTGGTGTCTTGGTATATTGTCCTTTTGCATCGGGTATTCCCGCATTAGGATAGAGACTTACTCTTGTACCATACTGGGCAAGCTGGCAAATAAGTGGTGTCATCTGTTGTACGTCAGAGAGACAGTTGATACCGATGGAATACAGTTGGGTATTGAGTGAGCCGATGAACTCAAGGACATTCTGTCCCATCATATTATGCCCGTCTGGGGTAGAGACTGAGAAACTCAACATGATAGGAAGGTCTGGAGCAATATGCTGAGCAGCCTCAATGGCGATGCGGGCATTCTCCATATCAAAGATGGTCTCAATCAGTAAGGCATCAACACCACCTTCCTTTAGGGCTTGAATCTGTTCGGCATAGGCTTCACGAAGAGCGGTAGCAAATTTTTCACTCTTCACTTTTCCCTCTTCACTTACGAACGTGCGACTGGTTGGTCCAATACTGCCCACAACATACCGTGGCTTCTCTGGTGTTGAATACTCCTCCGCCACCTCACGTGCTATTCTGACAGCGGCAAGATTCATCTCACGGCAATATTCCTGCATGCCGAAGTCTCCCATAGAGATACGCTGGGCGTTGAAGGTGTTGGTTTCGATGATATCGGCTCCTGCCTCTAAGTATTTGCGATGGATGTCACGAACGATGAACGGACAGGTCAGTGACAGCACGTCATTACAGCCTTTCAGGTCGTAGCTGTGATTGGCAAAGCGTGCCCCACGGAAATCCTCTTCACGCAATTGATATTGTTGTATCATCGTACCCATGGCACCGTCGAGTACAAGAATCCTGTCGGGGTTAAGAGGTAAGGGGTGAGAGTTGAGAGTTGAGGGTTGAGAGTTGACGGGAGATTCGATGATTCGGATAATCTCCGCCACTTCCTCGTCAACCTCATCGTGGCTTTGGTATTCCTCAATGATGCGCATAGCTTGTTCCACCTCCCGTTCATTGTGGAAGTCCATCTCCAGATGCACACCATCACCACCGATGTTGTCGAGTAGGGGACGCAGTTCGTCGAGGGTTACCCAGCATGCCATGATACTCTTGCCATGGGCAAGGATCTTCTTATAGAGGTCATACCATTTAGGACTGCCTCCCTGTGGCTCACCTACACCAGGTGTCCATTGGATGGCATTCAGCTCCTTGATTTCCAGTAAGGCATCCAAATGGTGCATGGCACCCACACCGTCGAGGTGATAGAGCGTATAGTCTATCTTCTGGCATTGCTCACGGATAAACGGTTGTACGAAGCGGCAGTAGTCGTCGACACTGATCATCGTGGAGATGTCGCTTTGCAGTTTTGACATCTTGCCGGGAGCCCATGAGGAGAAATAGCAGAATGCCATTTCGTCACCCTCCCGGATAATATCGTAGAGCTCATCGAATACTTGGAAATAGATGTCGTTAATCTGTTGCATCTGATGCTCCAGCACTTCTGGTTGCATCACCGTGTCGAGTAACACCTGATCGGTACCCTTCATGGCAGCGAGGACATCAAGTCCTTCCATCAGGTCTGGCATACCCACATAGTAATGTCCTTGTGCCTTTTGTTTACATGCCTTGAGTAGTTCCTTGTGAAGCAGGTAATTCGGGTGGTTGGGGTCAAAGACGATATCATCTGTATAATGAGGGTTAGGGTGAATCCAGATAGTATCCTCTCCTCCCTCAAACACACCGCCCAGAATAGCGGCAAGGGAACCCGGTCCCAATTGTGTGTTGGCAACAGGCAGCATGTCAGCCATCAAGGAAGAGTGTGCCACGTACCAGTCCAGATAGTCGGCACGCCACTGCGGGTCAAACCATTTCTGGTTTAAGTCCCGTGGTGCTGGTGGCATGGGGATATCCGCATGTGGTTTCACACCTTCTTGGAAGTGTTCCCACATATTCAGAATAATCCCTTTGTGGTTCCACCAGTTGATGTATCGTTGCTTTGTTTCCTCCAGATTCGCTTTCCAAGTATTCATATATTCGTTATTTTTTGATTTGTTCGGTAATGATATGCTGTCCCTCTCTGACAATGTGTGTCCGTCCACTATAAGGGAGTCGGACAGTTGCCTCTCGCTGAGCGGGAATCTCTGCGTTCAGCACGAAAGTATCGCTCTCCAGGTGCCAGTCCACCTTGATGCCATCCATCTGTCCACGACACCATGTGAGGTCCCCCACGGGATGGGGTGCTATGGTGATATGTTCTCCGTCACGCCAGATACCTAAGAAATAAGGTATGAGCAGGTTGTTCAGATGTCCCATCATGAAATGGTTCATCGAAGCACCGTACTCAGGGTTCCATTGTTCCGTCAGCGTGGTATATCCGAGTTTGATCTGATAACCATACCCCGGTACGTCGTAATGGTTCAGCATCTTGTAGAGCAGTTCCTGTTGTCCATGATGGATAAGGGCATTGAAAAGATAGCGATTGCCAACGTCGCCAGTCGTCAGACGGTCGCCATGGGCGTGGATGTCGTTAATCAGTTGTTGCAATACAGCCTGCCGGTCACCCTCTGGCACAAGATCCATCTCAAGGGCTATTGCCTGAGCACACTGGCTGCCCGTCGCAAACTGGTGGGTAGCAGGATGATAGAACTCCTTGATGAATGCCGCCTTGATGCTGTCTGCACGTGTTTCACCCATCAGGCGGTTCCACCAATAGTAGTGTGCCGTTGATACCAGTGGCATTGGTGTGTTCTGGGCAAAACCCGCACGCCCCGGTCCGTAGTCGTACCAGTCGCCCAGTCCCTGGCGAAGAATATAGCAAGAGTCCTGGGTGGCAAGATAGTCCACATAGCGTTTCATCTGCGGACGATAGCGAGTGATGAGTTTATCGTCACCATAGAACGCTTGATAGAGGAAAGGCAGGGCGATGAAAGCACCTCCCCATTCGGGTGACTCCAGAAACGGAGGAGCCCAAGAGCCCTCGAATATAACGTAGTTAGGTGCTATCTCAGGCAAGGCGCCATTAGGATATTGTGCGTCAGCGATGTTCTGCATGGTCTGTTCCATCATCGCACGGCAGTCATAATTGGCTAAGAGTCCCTCACCATTCAGCCAGTCTTGTTCCAGCCATCCCAGTTTCTCCCGGTGAGGACAGTCTGTCCATACAGCCTGCCAGTTGGAGCGGATGGCACGGTCAATCAGTCGGTAAGCATCATTGAAGAGGGGATTGGAGCATTCAAAGTCACCCGTCTTCGGTGCGGAGTTATACACGAAGCACGACGCTATGTTTTCCAACACGTCGATATCACCCTCTATCTGCAGATAACGGTAACCGTAATACGAGAAGCGGGGATGCCAAGTGTCTTTTCCACCTTTTAATATATACGAATAGTAATGGGGGCGGCCCGTTTGCTTCTGATTCACCAATCCCTCTTTCGTCAATGTCTCCCCGGGAGTCAGTTTCAGCCGTTGCCCTCTTTGTCCTTGGACAGTAATCTCGGGGAAGCCTGCGAGGTTCTGTCCCATGTCGAGCACTAAGACGGAGTCATTCCGGATGGTGTCCTTCACCGGATAGCGTTCCATGATTTTCACAGGCTGGGCTATCTGTGGGCGGAGTATGCCCTTTGGTGCTTCCTGAACGACAGCAGGATGCCATACTGTGGCACCTTCCAAGCGGGCATCATAATCCTCCCCGCCATAGATGCTATTGAAGGTGATGGGTGACAATGCCCATTGCCATTGGTCATCACTGACGATATCCTCTGTCTTTCCGTCGAGATATTCAATATGCATCCGGAACAGTAAGGTGGGCGGACCAAACGAAATCTTCATTTTGGCATAGCGAAGTCCCTGTTCGTTGTAGAAGCCGTTGCCAAGAAGTACTTGGATGGTGATGGGTGAGAGGTGAGAGGTGAGAGGTGAGAGGTGAGAGGTGACATCGTAGGTGTTATAGAAAATGCTTTTGTCGTAGTCGCTCCATAATGGTGTGAAGGAGGCATCGCCCACTTTCTTGCCGTTGATAGAGAACTCATAGAAACCCAGTCCAACGATAGAGACGGTAGCTTTAAATACTTTTCCTTTAGGGCGGAAGTCCTTCCGCAGCAGGATACTCCGCTGACTCAGTGTGTCCACCTTCTTCCAAGCCTCTTTCACGGCAGGCTCTTTTAATTTAGCACCAGTGTAGTTGCGTCCTTCTGGCAGGTGAGCGTCTTGACGGGTAATGGCACCTATCCACTTCGCTTTCAGAGGTTCTTGCAGGTCATCAGAATAGTCAACACCATCAATGGCATAAGTGATCTTACCGTCTTTTATTTCCGCATCCACACAACGTTGTCCGGAGATATGGAGACGGAACCGGCAGTTCCACTCATGGTTCCATGCAGGAAAGAGGATTGGGTTATGGTCGAGGTCTTCCTGTAACAGCATCTCTTGCAGTCCAATCATCCCGGCACCCCCTCTGTTATGGTCAGGAGCCCAGTCGAAACCAGGATCCCAGAAAGCAGGGAAGCGATAGGGACCGTTGCTCAGCTTCTCCGTATTCAGACGTGTCGCCTCGTCGGTCATCCCCAGACATGCCGCCCAGATATTGTCTTGTTTCCATCCTTTTGTACTACGCATCTCTATGGCGTGCGGATCTTTCAGATAAGTATTGCGGGCAATATCGAGGTGTGGTCTTCCCAAACCATAGATACGCCAAGGGAAGACAGGATAGAGTTGGGGCGTCTCTGTGTTCTGGATGCGCTCCCAGCTGACAGCGGGGGCAATACAGGTGTCACCGTCAATCACCCGAAGGGGAATGTCGGGAAGGTTGGAGTCATCTGCTCCTGTCTCACTTAAATAATCCTTCAAAGCTCGCAGGGCAGCGACAGTACTGGAGGGATTGCGTGCCATCTTATAAGTCTCACAGCCAGAACCGGGATAGATGACCAGGTCGGGATAGTGCTTGACAAAGAAGCGTAGCGGCTCTGTGACGAGGACACGGTATTTGTTCAGCGTCGAGTCAGGATACCATGGCAGCATATCGAGGTACATCTTCCCAAACTCCAGGGCAGTGTCCCACTCATATTCCAGCCATTTATTCTTCTCAACTCCCCAGTCGTCCCCCTCCTTATGCTTTCCATACTCAGCGGGATTAGGCAGTCCGAAGTTCTCTATCTGTTCACTGAAACAGGCTCCTTCATGTCCCCAATGGTGGCGTGACCATGCGATGGCGTTGGGTAGCATACGCAGATAAGTGTCAAGCTGAGGTCTCAGCACATCATAGTCACCGCTCTTGAGCATGGGCCAGTAGACAAGGCGTTGGTTCTGTGCCGTCATCGTACCGCCTCCCCATTTACGATAGTCAGGGGTGAAGGTCATCGTGGAGTCAACATAGACGGGGTCGAAGGTGAAAAGTCCGCCATTAAACTTCGTCGGCCATTCCCCATAAGCATTACATCCCAGCAGATACCGCATCAGTTCGTAGTTGCGGACCATCTGTCTCACCTCCGGTCTTTGGCAGTCTGTCTCTATGAAACTACGCTGCCAATAGCCATGCCACCAAGCACTGCTCCTCTCCTTCGACACGGCGGCGCTGACCGACTGAGCAGGTTCCTTACCCGTGTATAACTGGATAGTCACCAGACTCTTTTTCATCTTCTTCCGTCGGAAGTTCCAGCTACGATAGTCTGTAGAGGCATATCTGCCGTCAGTAGTCCCGGTATACGAGAAACCGTCTGCCTGCATGATACCACCCATTTTCAGATGACCGATGGGATTATAGAGCTGGTCTTTGATGGCATCCAGGCGTTCGCGAGAGACGGTAAAGTCGAATACCGTCTCTTGTCTGTTCTGGTGATAGAAGGTAAGTCGACTCTTGGAAGCGCGGATGCTGTCTGCAAACGTCATACAGTCCTTGGGTATGACCCACTTATAAGAGCACTGCTGGCACTCAGCCTTCGTCACAGGACGGTCCTTATACCGCCAGCTCTCATAACTGAGAGTCGCCTCTCTTGCCTGTTGTGAAACGATCTCCGCAAAGACAACGGGGGAGTAGACATCCACCCAAAGTCTGATATTGACACCTTTTCCTTTGATATATACAGCACCCTCATCAAGACATAGGCGTTGCTCGAAGTCCTGACCGTCAAACGGCTGCCCGTCCAGGTGCAGTCTCCAACGACCAGCCTTCAACAGGGTATTGTTCTCATCGAACCATCCACTCTGTGCGATGTAAAAGAGCAGGTCACCTTTCTCCACCCATACGTTCATGCCGATGTCATGACCGCCGCACGGCATCGACTCACTGGCATTCTTGCTGGGGGTCGTCCACACATAGTCCTTGGGGATATAGTCGGCTCCTTGTATAAGCGTGGCTAACGTCAGGAAAATGGAGAGGAGGATGTTTTTCTTCATAGTTGTTACCAGTTATCTGTTCGGAAAGAGGAAACGGGCAGACCGTCATGCATCAGGTCACCGTCAGCCCAGTCTTTGAAGGCATAGCGGATGGCGGCAGGTTGTTTGACGGCATCACAGGTGACATAGACTCTGTTACGTGACACCCATACCTTCGTGGCAGGATGGAATACCTTGTCAGCACCTGCCACCTCAAAGTTGTTGGAGGTAGTGCCATGCTCGAAATACACCCATTCCTTGGAGCGGTCGAAGGCGATGACGGCGGTGTCGTTCTGGAATGTCACCTCTTTATAGGTGGCAAACTCGGGTAATCCTTTGATGTCATAAGTGTTGGCAAGGGCGAGAAGGGCAAGCCGCTCGCCTGCCTGACGCTTCTTACGGGGATGGATGCCATACTCTAAGCCAGCGTCCATCAGTACTGCCATACGGGCATTGTTGATCATCGTCTCAGCCTTTGCCTGTTGTTCCCGCAGGTACTGACTGTCTTTCCAGTCAATCAGGGAGTAGTCGTATGGGGCTATCTGACAATAGTAGAAAGGAAACTCACCTTGTTTCCATTCTTCACGCCACCCCTCAACCATTGCTTTCAACAGAGGGGCATAGTAGTCATAACGAGGAACGTTATCCTCACCCTGATACCAGATAACACCTTTCATCGTATAGCCGATGAGGGGATGCAGCTGTCCGTTGAAGAGGGCAGTAGGACAGCGTTGCTGGAGTTTCGAGACATCTCCTACCGTGATGGTCTGTTTTACTTTCGGAAAGGCACGCAACCAGTCGGCTTTCATCCATGCCTCACAGGCGGAACCGCCCCATGCGGTGACGATGAGTCCTATGGGAATGCCTAAGGTGGAGCGTAGGGCACGACCGAAATAGTATGCCGTTGCCGAGAAATCACGGACAGAGGCACTATTTGCCTCGTTCCATTGTCCTGTCACATTGTATTTTGGAGTCAGTGATACATGGCGCTTGACGGTGAATAGTCGCAGTTGGGAGTCTTTACAATGCAACAGCTCTTCCGTCGTTCCCTCGACTGGTTGTTGCTTGAACCCTTTCATCTGCATCTCCATATTCGACTGTCCCGCACAGATCCATACCTCACCGATAAGGATGTTGCCTAAGGTGCAAGTGGAGAGAGGTGAGAGGTGAGAGGACATTTCAGTGAAGGTAATCTCATAAGGACCGCCAGCCTCCGGTGTCTGTACCTTCACCTCAAACTTGCCGTCCTTGTCGGCTTTCACCTGATAAGTCTTCTGGTCCCATGAGGTAGTGACCTTGACAGTCTTACCTTTGTCGGCAGTCCCCCATAGGTTACACTCTGTTTGCTGTTGCAACACCATGTTGTCGCTGAAGAAACGGGGTAGTCTGACCTCTGCAAAGGAATAACACAGGGACAGGTAACATGTGAAAAGAAAAAATGTGATGCGTCTCATATCATTGTTCTGTTTTTAATTCGGGTTGTTCTAAGAGACCGGCAGGCAACAGGTTGTCACCCTTGGTGCGATACTTGGCATTCGTCCAGATACCTTCATAGGGAGCCTTCCCCTGGTCCATGCCTCGCAGGGCGTTATGCCAGGTGTTGACGACTTCTATCTCAATCTTGTTCTTGCCTTTTCTCAAAGCCTTCGTCACCTCCACCTCATAGGGTGCTGTCCATGCGATGCCGCAGTCGACACCATTCACCCATACATGGGCAATGTCCCTGACATCGGGGAAAACAATCCACGAACGTCCCTTGGAAAGCTTTCTCATTTTCAATGTTGTCGTATACAGCACATGACCGCTGAAATAACGGATCCGGTCGTTAGGATGCTTGCTCCAGTCAAACAATTGCTGATTGTCAAGCGTGATGGTGCTTTCTTTAAAGGTGACATAATAGGAGCTCCCAATAGTTTCCTTCGTGGAAACTATGAGTTTCCTTCGTGGAAACCGTGAGTTTCCTTCGTGGAAACCGTGAGTTTCCTTTAAGGGAACAAACAAGGAGCCCCAAGCAGGCATGGTGAAAGTTACGTTCATCCTGCCATTCACCTCGGTGTAATCGACCTTCGTTGTCTCATCGGTGACGGGATGATAGATATAAGGGATGCGTCCCGTACAGCGGAATGACGCAGTGACCTCCCGTTCCTTTCCCTCTTGATTGGCGAGGAAATAGATGTCTTGGTCATCAGTCTGGCGATGGGTATAGGCAATACCTTCAGGAAGAATCACATCGGGTTCGATGCCCTCTATCGTTTCTCCGTGCCAAGGCTTATCGATGACCACGACACCTTGCTGGCGCAATTGCTCTATCCGCTCATGTGCCTCTTTGGAGATGAGACAACCTTCGGGAATGACTAATACTTTATAGTTAAAAGGTTGTGTCAGCAAGGCATCCTTATTCATCGAGTCATACTGGTAACCATGCAATGGGTTAATCCAGTCTTTCAGGTCGATGATGCCAGCAGAGTGACGCACACCAACAGGTGATTCCTCCATCGGCTGTCCGATATTGGCAAGGCGTTTCTGCTCGGAAGCCACACGCTTGGCACCAAACAACCCAGGCAGCATGGAAACCAAACGGTCGGGAGTCAGGGCTCGACAGGGTATCTCCTCACCAGTATAGACAGCGATGTCCACCACGGGTGTTCCTTTCTGCAGCAGGGTCTGACAACGGGTGATATAGTCAACGAATGCTTTTGCCTCCGGGAACCACGTCTGGTCACGTTGGAAGAAGAGACCGATACCATCAAGTGTCATACCCGGTTTGCGGTCGAGCCACGGGTTATGGGTGTTGACATGAAAGAACAAACGGTTCATGCCCAAGGCAAAGTTACGGTCGAGCAGGGGCTTGACACTCGCCGGTGTCTCGTCCCATACCCCACGGACCTCTGTGAATCCCTCTGCCTGCACGATGTTCTTGCCATAGACATGGGCACCACTGATGGCATCGAGCATGTCGTTAGGCTTGTCATGAGTAGGGGAGTTCAACCAGTATTCACCCATCGGAGCATCCACGTACTTATAGTGTTCCATGCCTTCAGAGACCATGGTGGGGGCAACACTCTCAGACGATAGTTGCACACCGTACTCTTTGGCTTTCTGTGATACAGTGACGAAGAATATCTCGTTGACAAGTTCATTGATCGTCTTGCGAATGTCTCTCAGGATATCATCCCCCCCTTGCATTGGAACACCAGCATAGACAGGTAAGAGGGGAATGATGTCATATCCCCTGCGTCGCTGGAACTCCTGGGCGAAAATCTTGCTCCAGTTCTGCGAACCACACTCCCAAGAGTCGACATGCAGGTATTGGATTGCCTGATGGTTAGGACGGTTCATGAAGAGCCCGAACCAGTGATCCACCTGTTTCTCCACTGCTTGTCTTGAGAACTTGTCACACTCTAATCCCTTAGCACCACCAGCCGTCGCATTGGTATGACCTGTAGAGGTGTGTCCCATTCGCAGGATGCGCCACATACCTTTGGGTAAATCAATCTCCAACATATCACCATCCATCTTGGCACAGATGATGTCCTGTGGACGAAGATAGTCGTCAGCGGATAGTTCTTCCTTGGAAGTATCAGGGGCGATGCGCCATACATACCCAGCCTTGCCCTCCCAGTTGTCGATGACAGACCAACTGCCGAACTTGATATTCTTCAGTCTGAGAACGGGCTTCCATTTAGCGGCATCCAGATCCTCAGCACCTGGTTCTGTTCCCTCTGGTGTCCATTCAAAACGGAAATATTTGGCTCGGGTGGGAGGAATACTGAATGTCGTATTGAAACCAGTGTTCTGCCATCCCTGCCGAGGGGGCGTGAGTTGTTTGACAGCATAGAAAATCACCCCGTCGTCAGATGCTTTGACACTCAGTCGCTGGCATTGGAAGTTCGTACCAGAGGGTTCTATTTCAATGTTCCGCACTAATGTGGAACTATCGAACTCATATTGTATCCAACAGGGAGTGTCAGCACAATATACACCTTTCGCATTGATGGTTACCTCTGGGGAATAGGAGACCTTGGGACTGCTAGGTCTGTCTTGCTTGACAGGTATCGCATAGACAGCGATATCCTCATAGTAATTCTCATAGTGTTGAGGCTTGGACATTCGGAAATGATGGAAGCCTCCCCCCATGATTGTATCACAGAACACAATCTTCTGCATTGATTCCTCTGGCTTAATCCATGGACCACCAGCCAGAGCAAAGCCGTCACAAATGTGAATACCCATCCCCAAGCCGAGGGAGTCAGCTTGCACAAGGGCTAAGTCGACCATTTTCCAGAAGTTGTCACTCAGGGCATCGGCATTGCCTTCATATTCTGGTCGTTCTACAGCACCTCGGATAGGCATCAGGTAACAGCCTCCCAGTCCCACATCCTTCATTGCCTGAAGGTCAGCTTTGACACCTTGCTCGGAGACGGCTCCATACATCCAATACCAGAAAGTCCATGGCTTGGTGGTGTCTTTCCCTTGCGATATCAACGCAAGGCACATGACAATGGTGGCGAGTACTGTCCTTTTCATTCGAAGCAGAGGGTTACATGGATGGAACCCTTGCCTTGTGCCCAGTAGGGTTGTGCGGAAGGTCCGTTTAAGTCGGTTGTGTTTACCTTGTTGCGTACGGCGGGAATTGCCTTCAGTAGAGCGATGCCTGTCTCTGGCAATGTGTAGAGCAGATGGTCACGGCCATCACGTGGGGTATAGATACCCACATAGGTATCGGGAGCGATGATGCCCAGTTTACCTTCTGTTGTCTCTACCTGCATCCATGTCACGTCAGCGAAATATCCTTTGAACTCTGGATATTCGAACGATTCACCGGGGATGGGGTCGTTATAGCTGGTCTGCCAATAGCCGTATTGTGGACCTTCCAGGCGGTTCTGCCAAACACGGTATGGACCGCGTCCTACCCATTGCTTGCTCTTGACCTTGTCTTCCGGATAGTCGAAGGCAATACCCAGAAGGTCTACTACACCGTTGAAATAGTAATCGGCATGTATCGCCACCTCACCATGACTGTTGAAGTCCCATTTGACAGTGCTGAGGGAACCATGTTGGTAGTGTGCCGTCAGTACATTATCTTTCAGTTCAAAACCACAGAAGGAACCTTGGTCAGCATACTCGGTATAGTCTGTCTTCTTTTGGAAAGCCTCTTTGTCGTCATGGTTATAGAAACCGTCTTGTGAGCGGTCGCTACGCTTGGCGGCAACAAAGCGGGGACCATTGCTCAGTGTGAAAGTCTTGCTACCTATGGTCACCTGTTTCAGTCGACCGTCTTTCTTCGAGAAGACATACGTCTTCCCTGCGGCAGTAACAGCTAATTCATCTGAGGTTTCTTTCTGGGTGCAATGAGTTCCTGCTCCATCAACTACCGCAAGGGCATCAGACTTGAAAGTCCAAGTGTATACTTCTTCACCCTTAGGGTTCGTGGCAATCACCTGTAGTGCGTCACCAGACCCCTTCGGCTTGTCGATGGTGATGGAGGCAAAGGGTTCTACGCTTCCTATGTTTAAAACACCTTGACTGACGGTCTTCACGGCAGATTGTCCATAGGTAGGCATGGTCAGGTACCGGTAACTGAACTTGCAATCTTTCAAGTTGGTAAAGTTATAGCCATTGCTGACCTTTAACTTGTCACCATTAGCCTCTATCTGTATAGGACTCCATACCTCTCGGATGGTATAGAACGAACCTTCTTTCTCCATATGGGGACCAACGATACCGTCAGAACCGAAATTACCCATGCAGTCTACGATGTTGTTCATATCCGTACGCACCACCCCTTGGTCCATCAGGTCCCAAAGGAAACCACCTGCACAGCGGGGATTCGACATCATGAGTTTCCAGTAGTCTGCCAGTCCGGCACCATGACCACCGTCATACAGTCCGTGCAGGAACTCCGTAGGCATGAATATCTCTTTCTGTCGCATGTACTCTGCCGTCTCACCCCATGAGCGATAGTGCTTCGTCTCGAAACCGTTGCGGTTTGCCCACGGATAGAGGACGACACGCTGTTGTGGGTCATACTTGGTAAAGAATGGTTCTAACTCGTAGTTGAAGCCTCCCTCATTGCCATTACTCCAAAAGATAATACTGGGGTGGTTGACATCACGTGTCACCATCTCCTCTACTAACTTCGAACCGACGATGGTCTCATGAGCCCAGTGCCAACCAGGCAGTTCACACTCCACATAGAGTCCTAAGGAGTCACAGGCATCCAAGAACTCTGGGTCGGCAGGGTAGTGGGAGAGGCGGACGGCATTCATATTCATCGACTTGATGAGTTTCACATCCTCGATATTCTTCGCCTTTGACAGGGTGCGACCAGTCTCTGGACGGAAAGAATGGCGGTTGGCACCTTTCATGATGACCTTCTTACCGTTGATGAAGACACCGTCTTCCTTGTCGCCTGCATATTGATGGCGATACTCAATGGTGCGGAAACCGAATTTCTGACGCTCGACATGCAAAGTCTTGCCTTGTGCGTCTTTCAGTGTGAAAACAGCCGTATAGAGATGAGGCTGCTCGGCATTCCATAGTAACGGGTTCTTTACCACGAAATCAGCCAGCGCTTTATCACTGGCAACAGGGAAGGCTGTGCTTTGTGCCACCTTCGCTCCCTTGGCATCTGTCACCTCTACACTTACGGTACCACCGGAAAGGGCACGGTTTAGGAATACATCTGCCTTGAAACGTCCGTCCATACCAGCATTAATGGCTACACGGTTGATATTCTGGGCAGGTTTGGAAATCACAAAGACAGGGCGCCAGATACCTCCGAAGTTCCAATAGTCTGCGCGACGCTCTGCGAGATTAACCTGTGGGTTGGCACTCTCCTTGGAGACCTCTACCTCCAAGCGGTTCTTCTTAGAGCCGAAGAAAACACGGTCGGAGACATCAATGGTATGGCGTGTGAACCCTCCCTGATAGAGACCATTACCTGCCTTACGGCCGTTGATGGTTACCTGGGCATCGGTAAACACTGCCTCAAACACGAGAAATATCTGTCTTCCTGTCCATTCTTGTGGTAAGGAGAACTCAGTCTTGTAAAGTCCTTTCTCATTGGCTATTCCCTCAGGACTTGCCTTGCCATAGAAACGCATACCGTATTGATAGGTGCCGAAACCTTGTAACTCCCAGCAGGATGGTACGCCAATCTTTGTCCATTGTCCGGAGTTACGCCCATCGGTGCACTTGAAATCCCATTGTACCATGTCGTCGCATCCTGTACCACTAAGGTACTGACGATGTGTGGTCACGTCAACCGCTTGTGCCCATGCTCCCAGCCAACTCACGGTCAGTAGTCCTATTGTTGCAATCTTCTTTATCATATTCTCTACCTTATTTATTATTAGGACTCTTTTGAGGGTGTTTTGTAACCCTCTGACTCGTTACAAATCGGAGTCTCTATCGTCTTATTAGAAACCAAATAAATAAAGAAGATGATACAAAACAAACCTCTTAGCGGAATCATTCCGCCCCTAGTGACCCCTTTAAAAGATAATGAGACGCTTGATATTGAGAGCCTTGAACGACTGATAGAGCATCTTATCGCAGGTGGTGTTCATGGACTCTTCATCCTTGGTACTACAGGTGAAGAGCAGAGTCTGAGTTATGACGTTCGCAAACAGATGATCAAGGAGGCATGCCGTATCAACAGAGGTCGGCTGCCACTGCTCGCATGTATTACCGACACCAGTATAGTGGAGAGTATTAAGCTCGCCAAAGTAGCAGCGGAGTGTGGTGCTGACGGTGTTGTCTCTGCCCCTCCATACTATTTTGCCACAGGACAGCCTGAGCTGGCTCAGTTCTATGAGGAACTGGTACCACAGCTTCCGCTTCCCGTCTTCCTTTACAATATGCCGTCACATGTGAAAGTGAGCTTTGCCCCAGATACGGTGCGTCGTATTGCTCAGAACCATCAAGTGATAGGTTTCAAGGACTCCAGTGCTAATGCTGTTTATTTCCAGTCCGTGATGTATAAGATGCAGGAGCGTCCTGATTTTGCGATGCTGGTAGGTCCGGAGGAGATTACCGGTGAGTGTGTGTTGCTGGGTGCGCATGGCGGTATCAATGGCGGAGCAAATATGTTCCCGGAGTTATATGTGGCAATGTATGATGCCGCTCGTTCAGGAGACTTGACTCGTGTCCGCCAATTACAGCAGTATATCATGCAGATATCAACAAGTATATATACGGTCGGCAAGCATGGGTCCAGTTACCTGAAAGGACTGAAATGTGCGCTCTCTTTGCTGGGTATTATCAATGACGACTTCGTAGCATCACCATTCTATAAGTTCAATGAGCCTGAGCGTGAGAAGATCCGTCAGGCACTTGCCGCTCTTCCTATTGAGAATGGCAAGCTGAAAATATAGCCTATGCAAACGATAGATTTTATCGTCTTTTTGGTATTCACCCTGGGCGTGGTGGTGTTCGGCTGTTCTTTCTACAAGAAAGGAGGGTCGGCTGATGAGTTTACGTCAGCAGGTCATTCTATTCCTGGTTGGGTCGTAGGTATGAGCATTTTTGCCACCTACGTGTCGAGTATCAGCTACATAGGTTATCCGGGGAAGGCTTTTGCCGCTGACTGGAATGCTTTCGTCTTTTCCCTGTCTATCCCTATTGCGAGTTATTTTGCCGCTAAGTACTTCGTTCCGTTCTATCGGCATAGTGGCTCCGTGTCTGCCTATACCTTCCTGGAAGAGAAATTCGGGGCATGGGCACGTCTTTACGCTTCGGCATGTTATCTGCTAACCCAGATAGCACGTATGGGTAGTATCCTTTATCTACTTGCTGTCCCGATGTATATCCTTATGGGATGGAACCTGCATGTGGTGATTATCACCACGTCTGTCGCTATCATCATCTATTCGATGTTAGGAGGACTGAAGGCTGTCATCTGGGCTGATGCTATTCAGGGAATCATCTTAATCGGTGGCGCAATCCTGTGTCTTGGAATTCTGATGTTCTCCATGCCGGAAGGTCCTATGCAGACTTTTGAACTTGCCATGAACTCACCGGAAGGAAATAAATTCTCGCTGGGTGCTTTCACCTCAGACTTGACAACTTCTACGTTCTGGGTGTGTTTGATTTATGGTATCTTTATCAACTTGCAGAACTATGGTATCGACCAGAACTATGTGCAGCGTTATCATGCCGCAAAGACCGATAAAGATGCGAAATTCTCAGCACTCTTTGGAGGTTATCTCTTTATTCCTGTTTCGGCATTGTTCTTCCTGATAGGTTCAGCATTGTATTCCTATTATGAGGCAGGGGTCGCTACGTTACCTTCGGAAATAGCAGAGAAACCAGATTACGTATTCCCCTATTTTATCGTCAATGGCTTGCCCGTCGGACTGCGTGGTCTGTTGATAGCATCCATCTTCGCAGCTGGAATGAGTACGGTGTCTACCAGTGTGACCTCAGCTGCCACAATCATACTGACTGATTACATTCGTCCTTTCTTCCTCAAGGCGCGCAGTGTGGCTGACCATCTTCGTCACCATGATCCGAATGACCATCACAAGCATCAGAAACTGGAACTTGCCATCGTTAGATTGAGCAGTTTCGGGGTGGGGCTGTTAGGGGCGTGTGTCGCTATTGCTATGCTTAGTGTAGAGAGCATCATCGATGCGTGGTGGACGCTGTCAAGTATCTTCTCAGGTGGTATGCTGGGATTGTTCTTATTAGGGTGCATCCCCCAGAAAATCAACCGCTTCGGTGCTCTCCTGGGTTGTGTGGCTGGCATTCTTGTCATCGCATGGATATCCCTTGCCTCGATGTGGTCGTTGCCAGGCCCGCATCTGCATCCCTATCTTGCTATCGTCCTGGGTACCACCGTGATATTCCTGGTGGGTTTCCTCACCACATGGCTCTATCAGACAGGTAGGAAATAATCAGAACTATTCAATAGGCAATATACGAATCCGTAAGGTTTGAGGCGTTGTGGGCACGGTGTACTTCTTGAGTACTCCAGGTCCACAACTACTGTTTCCTAACCCCATCACCGCACAGTCTATAGACAGATATACTTTTCCTTGATCTTGCAACTCATAGTCATGTGTCTTGCTTGCCAGATAAGGGGCGGAATAGGGAAGGGCGGAGAACGAGAATGGGATATTGACAGCCTCAATCCGTATACCTTTTCCTTTCTTCGTCTTCAGTTCCACAAGGGTACACTCTTCATGGTTTCCTGAGTCTTGCGGACGAGGATAGTGGACATATTGTTCACTGACTGTTGACTTCCACCATCCTATCGGACAGGATTGCTTTCGGTCTGGGTAGTTGTCCCAAGGTCCTCGTCCATACCATGCCAGTTGCTCATAATCACGGGGTAACTCCATGACAATACCTACACGGGGGAGTGGTGGCAGACTGTCAGGAATCGTGAAGGTGAAGACCCATTCGTTACCTTGTTGCTCAATGGTCATAGGAATAGTTAGCGTATCGAGACCACAGCGTTTCCAGTCTTTCGCTAACCAGTTGCCGAAACTCTTGTCGTTATCCGTAGGGGCACGGAAGACTTGCGGCTTGACGGCAGACATTATCTGTCTGATTTCTGGCGAAAGAGGTTTTGCTTTCAGGGCTTTTGGCTTCTGTGTGTTCACCTTTACCTCTGGACCATTGCCATAAACTGCTTGTACCTCATAATATTTGGGGGTTAGGGTACGGTCACTCATCACGACACCATTCATGCAGAAGGCATGTAGGTTGGGCTTGTCACCAAAGTCTCCGCCATAGAGAACCTTTCCGTCTTTGATGATACCTTGGTCTACCCAGTCCCAGATAAAGCCACCAAGCATTCGTTTGTTGGAGTTGATCTCATCCCAGTATTCCTTGAAGTTACCCAAGGCATTACCCATACAATGGGCGTACTCACTGGTCAGTACAGGACGTGGTCCACCATCAGAACCCACCCAAGTACAGCGGTCACCTTCTCGCTGGGCAATCTCCAACAAACGCTCCCAACGGGCATTCTCAGCACGTTCCTGATCTGAGCCTTCAGGAATACCTGGGTTCAGATATTCTTGCATCACACGGGGATAGAAACGAGAGATGACATCAACCGTTGAAGGGTCGGGGAGTCCTTGTGCTCCTTCGTAATGGACAGGACGGGTAGGGTCAAACTCATGGAGCCATGCTGACATGGCAGCTTGGTTAGGACCGTAGCCACTCTCGTTGCCAAGACTCCAGAAAATGATACTAGGGTGATTCTTGTCGCGTTCTGCCATGCGGATAGCTCTGTCAAGGAAGGCATCTCCCCAATCTGGTGTCGATGCCAGTGTCCCACGCAGACCATGAGTCTCGCAGTCTGCCTCATCCATCACATACATACCCATCGAGTCACAGAGCTCATACCATCGGGGACAGTTGGGATAATGTGATAATCTTACGGCATTGATATGTGCAGCCTTCATCACTTTCAGATCCTTGATCATCAACTCCTCTGTCATCACACGTGCTTTATGGGGATCGTGCTCATGACGATTAACGCCTCGTATCTTGATGGGCTGCCCATTAATAAGTAACTGTCCGTCTTCTATGCGAATAGTACGGAAACCCACTTTCTGAGTAACTTGTTCAACGATAGTGCCGTCGCCTTTTTGTAGTTGCAGACAGAGGGTATAGAGGTAAGGACTTTCAACACTCCACAGATGCGGGTTGTTGACCTTTATCTCCATACGGTTAAACTTACGATAACCACGTTGTGGATACCATTCATTCATGCGGGAAGCCTTGTGAGTGCGGTCAAGGACTTCGATTGCTGCGACGGTGTCGGTACCTATGGGGCGGTTGCCATCTTGCAAAGTGGCTACGAGACGATAGTCATCACCTGTCTCATTGCCGTAAACAGTGAACTGTGGGTTCATCTGCAATATACCGTCCATGGATGCTCGTAAGGCAATATCTCTTAGACGGACATCGGGGGTATGATACAGAAGCACGTCCCGATGAATACCGCCAAAGCGCCAGAAATCCTGATCTTCCAGATAAGAGCCATCTGAGTATTTATAAACCTCGATGGCAATCTGGTTGACTCCTTTCTTGATATATGGGGTGACGTTAAACTCCGATGGTTCCATAGAGCCTTGACTGTAACCGACTCTCTCTCCATTAATCCATACGTAGAAAGCACTCATGACGCCCTCGAAACGGAGGAATGTCTGACCTTCTTGCCATCCGTCAGGCAAGGTGAATGTCCTTTTGTACTGTCCGGTAGGATTACGCTCCTCATAGGTTGTCCATTCCTTCTTGGGCTCTCTCATGACATAGGGAGGGTCAATCTTGAAAGGATAACCGGCAGAGATATAGATGGGGGTGCCGTAGCCGTTGACTTCCCAGTTGGCAGGAACAGCAAGCGTTTTCCATCCTGAGGTGTCGTAGTCCGTGCGGAAGAAGTCTTTGATACGCTCCTCGGGGGTCTTTGTCCAGCGGAACTTCCAGTCTCCATTCAGTGACAGCATGCGGTCACCCGCCTTCTCTCCATAAGGAATGAAGTATGCCCGTGCCGGTTCACGGTTTATCTGCAACACGTGGTTGTCTTCCCAGTCGTGGTGTTCCTGTTGGGCAGAAATAGACAGGCAGCACAGGGAACATAGCGATATAATGACAGTTCTCATTGTACTTCAAGTTCTTTAAATTCTATTTGTTCTGTTTCCATCTTTAACTTATATGTACCAGCATTGATCTGGGTACCTGTAGTCGTCGAGAGCATTTTCCATTTATTCGGTGTTGGCGGGAATGTCACGTCACGGTCTACCAATACAGCACCCTTTGAGTCAGTGATGGTCATACGGACAGGGATGGCATCACCAGTAGTGTTCTTGTAACGGAAGCGCAAGGCGTACTCTTGTCCAAGACCGGGTGTGATGATGAAAGTAGTACCAGTAGCAGTGGATAGTTTATCTTTCGCCTTTCCCTTGACAGGCTCATAAACGGAAGCAGGACGTGCCTCCGTGTCTGCTGGTAATAGTTCTTTAGGAAGTTTGGCTATCGTGTCCGTGTCTAGCGCATGCCATGACATCAAATTATCAGGAGCTGTAGATGTGTTAGGAACACTTGCTTCTTTAGAGGCTATCGCAATACCGCAGATGACAGCTTGTCCTGCCTTTACCTCAGGGAAGGAGATCCTTATTTTCCCTTTTTGGACTTTAGTATAAACGACACGCTTCAGGGAACCACAGTAACCTGCTTCCGCCCATGGATCAAGGTCATCGACAACCTTTTTGTCATTCACAGAGACATCAAAGATTCGCAGTCCTTCATAATCGGCAGTCTCCGATGCATAACGTCCGTGCCATGGTTCCACGAAATATAGTTCTATACGGTAGTCACCATTAGGAACGGGGAGGTCATACCACAGACGATGCCGACCAAAGCGGAAGTACTGGAACAACTGGTCACTCTTGGTGCCTCTGATGTCGGTGGTGATATGGCGTTGAGAAGCCTGTAAGGCACTGATACCCTCAAAGTCCTGACCCCATGAATGACTGAATAGGGTGTCGTCAGCCTGCCATTGTTGTCCGAACTCGTCTACAAATGCATCACCACCGCAGTTGATGCGATATAGGTAGTTATAGTCTGCAGCCCCTTTCAGAAGGTCTTTATTACGGTCAGCGGCAGTGGGAAGCTCTGTGTTCTCGGAGACTTTCTCGTTCTTTAAGAGATGTCGGTACATATAATAGGCGGAGGTAGGCTCCTCCCATGTGGTGATGAGTCCCTTGTAGTTGATTGGACCTATCTTGTCGATACGTCTCAGTGCACCGTCAGGTTGTATGCGCCCAGGGTTGTCATGTGAGTTGAATATCCACTGGAAATGTCCGCAGACACTGTCTTTCGCCTGATAGGCGAGACGTGCTTTCGTCTCAAGAAGTGAGGTAAATGACTCTTCGCTGTATTTGGCATTACCATGTAGGTCGATGGTACGCCATGCTCCATATTCACCATTCAGAAGTTGCTCTGGCTGTTTCAGTTCTTTGTCATAGTTCTCTGCAGAACCGCCGTAAGTACCACTCCAGTTCTGGATGACATTCCAGTCAGTTCCCTCTCCACCATTGCAAGTAGTGATGGCACGCTGGTCACGGCAGGTAGGATCGAGTTGCCTGATGATGTTACTGCACTCTTCCGCAAATATCTTGGGTAGCACACTCTCATTCTGTAATCCCCAAAGGATGACAGATGGTGAGTTGCGCCGTTCTTTGATCCATCTGACAAGCAGACGCTTGAAGTTATTGCGGAACCGATGTGTGTCATACCATATATGCGCAGAGAACTGACTCCAGAAAAGAATTCCTTGTTCATCGCATAACTGTTGGTAAAGCAGGTGATGAGGCTGATGCGCTTCACGAATGGCATTGAAACCTCCATTGACAATCTGTTTTACTCTCGAGCGGATCTGTTCATTTGAGAAAGCATGACTACTGCCAAGGAGATGCTCATACTCACAGGTACCGTTGATAAATACAGGCTGACCATTCAACAAGAAACGATGGTCACCATCCTTCCTGTGTACTGGCCATGAAATACTTCGAATGCCAAAAGGTGTGCGTACCTCATCAACAGTCTCAATCTTGCTGCCTGTTTGGGTTTTCTCTGTTCCTTGGGCAATAATCGCCCGCTTGATCATCGTGGTTAGTGTATATAGAAATGGGTCATCGAGACTCCAGCGATGAGCATTCTCTATCTTTTCGGCATAGTAGTAGGTCTTACTGTCCCCAGCTTTGATGGTCACAGGTTCTGCATGGCGGAATACTTGCTTGCCACTGGAAAGAGAGAATTTTTGAACGAGTTCTACAGTCTGTGTCTCCTTGCTATAGTTGCGTACCTCTGTCTCAATGAATACGGAGTCACATGCGGCATTGTTCCAGATGTGGACACCGAAAGGCTCGATACGTACCTCATCAGTCTCTATCAGACTGACAGGACGGAAAATACCGAAGGGTTGACTGCCTTCCGAGAACCCCCATTCACTGCTGCATCCTCCACAGACCCATGGAGAGGCTGTCTGCATGGCAGGATGGTCAACATCCACTCGAAGTTGGTTCTCACCGTCCTTCAGACGATCTGTCACGTCAAGTGTCCATACAGTGCGACCTACCAGTTCTTGAGGATATTTATGTCCGTTGAGGGTCACAGTGGCGTATGTGCCTACGCCTTCGAACTGTAGGAAATAACGCTTGCCCTTTTGTTTTGTGGTGGTGAACATCTTGTGATATGTTGCACTGCCATGTAAATTACCATGTCGAAGTTGTCTGTATCCGTAATAGTCGTCAAAGTTGTGGGGGATTGTCACGTTTGTTGCTGTCATGTCTCGTCCTTCAGAACAGGAGGCGGTCCAACCATCGTTGAGGCTTGTTATGGCACGGCGTCCCTTTGCTTCCGGCTCGGGGAATCGTACGTCACTTCGCCCCATAGGAACGCTGGTGGCAACAGCAATACCGCGCTGTTGGTCATTGTTGACGGCACAGTAGAAATGGTATACCACACCATTGTGTTTCACCACATAGCTCTTGTGGGCAAATAGTTCGTCATATGACTTGGAGGGTGTGATAAGATCCTGTTCTGTCCAGTCCTGCCAGTTCAGCAAATCCCTACTAACAGCAAAGGTGTTATAGGCTGCATATTTGCGGGTGGGGTTATAGGCAGAGAAATAGAACATGACATAATAATCTCCCATTTTCACAATTTGTGCATCACCGGTGATGATACCAGGAGCTTCGTGGAAGTATACGGGGTTACCGTCGTAACGTTTCCATTTTCTCAAGTCATTCGACAGGGCAATACCGATGCGTTCTGCCTTCAGGTTATTGGCAGGATTCACTCCACCGGCATTGTAGAACATGATAAAACGGTATTTCGAGATGCCCTTAGGCAGTCCGCCTCTTTTTCTTCCCTTTCCCTTCTGTTTGTCACTTTTCAGCTCATAGATAGTGCTCTTGTATTCCGTCAGTTTCTCCCACCATTGAGCATCCTTGTCGGTGATACTGACAAGAGGACTATTGCCCGATTGCCACTCGTGAGGTTTCGTTATGTCGCCATCAGTCCATGCCAATCCAATGTTCAAAGGCTCTCGTACCGCTTCGTAACCAGTACCATGTCCTCCGATGTAGGTCATCCAATAGTTCTTCTTGTATTGCCCAATCGCATAAGAACCATCCCACGTCCAGTCGATGAGAGCGGGAAAACCGCCTCGCTGGTTCATGTCCCAGCCGTCATCCTTATAAGACAAGATGCGTCCCAGTGTCTGCCAGTGTAACAGGTCATCGCTTTTGGCAAGCCATGTCTCATAACCGCGTCCGTCCAGTCCTTCCTTACCATTATAGACCACGTATGTCATAAACCAACTGTCTCCCTCACGGAAGACGGTAGGGCAGTCAATCTTGTGATAGTTGTCTGTCGGTGCCACCACCATACCATATTTATAGGGTGTTCGTACCTCTTGGTAAATGCGGCTCATCTCCTTTTGTGTGATGGGCTGAGCTGCTACTGCCATAGGCAAAAGAGTTAGCAGGTAAAGGATGATCTTCTTCATCTGTCAGTCGTTTTAGTAGAATTATTGGGCAAAGATATGAAAAACCCATTGAAAAACAAAATATTTTTCAGTCGAATTTGGTTGTTTGGCTATTTTCCGTTTGGTTCTTTGGCTGAAGACACTAGCCTCCATGATAAAGATATAGTTTATCACTTGTTCCGATATCTGTTATGGGGGTACTCCGATGCCTCCGATGAGTCACGCAAAGCATTCCTTTGGGGGTAAAGGAGCTATCCCCAAGACCCTTGGGAAGCATCGCCAAGGGTCTTGGGAGCCATCCGCACGCCCCGTAGGCACCATCGGAACGACCCTTGGGAAAGGCTCCCGACACCCTTGGAAGACTTTCCCATGACAGACATACAAAATTCTCCGAGGTGAAGGCTCCAAGCCCCATACGTAGTTCTCTCTTATAAGAGAACGTACTATGGGGGCTTGGGGCTTGGACCTTCACCGAGGAGCCCATGCCGAAGAAAAGCAGGCAGAAAAGATAAAAGAGTCAGGATGTGACAAGAAGAGTCAGGATGTGTAAGGATGTGCATAGTAATCCTTTCCAATTGTTATATCTTTGCAAACGTCAAAAGGGAAGTCCCGACACCCAAAGCGTTCTTTGACATCATGTAACTCCTGCGACAGGAACTAATGAGCTACCCGCCAATCGTATGACCTTTCTGTAATCTTCGCAGGAATAGTATCCTCTTCATAAACTTTCCTAATAAGTGGTGCAAAATTAACCATAATTCAGCGATTTTCGCTAACTTTGCAGATACATTAAAGCACTTTTAGAAGATTACCAAACAAATACGATTATGAACATTTTGATTTTACAGGCTTCTCCGAGAGCCAAAGGTAACACCGCTTGGATGGCGGAAGAGTATAAGAACGCTGCCGAGGCAGCAGGTCATCAGGTAACACTGGTCAACGTGTCGCGCAAGAAGATTGCAGGCTGTCTGGCTTGCGAATACTGCCATAATAAAGGCAATGGCACCTGCATCCAGAAGGATGACATGCAGGAGCTCTACCCGCTGATGGCCGAGGCCGAGGTGCTGGTACTGGCTGCACCTATCTATTACTTCACGCTCAACGCTCAGATCCAGGCTCCCATCCAGCGTATGTACTGCGTCAATGCTCCTGCCAAGGTGAAGAAGATGGCTCTGCTTATGTCCTCCTATTCGCCTGGTGTTTACTCTGGCGCAACAGCTGAGTACCACGACATCTGCAATTATTGGCACGCAGAAGACAGTGGTATCGTGACTGCCAAGATTGACGAGCAGAAGACCGACGAGACCAAGGCTAAGATTCAGGCTATTGTCAATAATCTGTAGATGAAGGTACGCATCACCGCAGTTCGTCAGACGGTCTATCCCGACCTGATGGCGAAATACGAAAACCCTATAGAGCATGCTTGTGATGTCACGGAGGGCCAGCAATGGATCTTCGTTGACGGCATGCAGCCCGAAGGGATGTGTCCTTCAGCATGGTCATCAATGCGTGAGTTCGTGGAGTCTCTGGCCAGAGGCGAAGGCAACTTTTACGATGGCTGGATGAAGAACCCGATGAGCGCAATGATTAGTTGCAACGACGGTTTCCGTCCGTTCAGTTTCTATATTGAGGCAATCGATGATTAGGGACTTCATCACCATCGACTTCGAGACGGCCAACCAGCAACCGTCAAGTGTCTGCTCCGTGGGAGTGGTCATGGTTCGTAATGGGCAAATAGTCGACACGTTCTACAGCCTCATACAGCCGGAGCCTAACTACTACTGTTACTTCTGCCAGCGGGTGCATGGCATCACACAGAGCGATACGGACGATGCCCCCGTGTTTTCAAAAGTCTGGCAGCTGTTGGAGGAAAGGATCGTTGATGTATTCTTCCCTGATATGCAGGATACAGATGACATCCGGCACAAGATAGCCGCCATTCCCTTCGTAGCCCACAATGCCCGTTTCGATGAAGGTTGCCTGAAAGCTGTTTTCCGAGTGTATCAGATGGACTATCCAGACTACCGATTCTACGACACACTTACAGCATCCCGCCGACAATTCGGCCATTCCCTCCCCAACCATCAACTGCACACCGTTGCAGCTGCCTGCGGGTATGACCTACAACGTCATCATCACGCACTTGCCGATGCCGAAGCCTGCGCCGCGATAGCCTTATACCTCTTATAGTAAAACAAGCGCAATCAAAGATTCAACCTGTCTGCCATGTGGTGGGACACCACTCATCTCCAATGTTCGTCGTGATATTGATAACCTTGAAAGGTGCTAAGAATCCATCAAAACTTTTACTTTTGGAATAGCCAATCTACTTCGCCGGAAGGACCGTTGAGACCACAGTCTCGGGGTTTGATGTCACTGGTGGTGAATCCTGCTACCATGAGGATGCCCTTGGGCAAGTGTAAGGTTTGACGACCAGCGGGTAGTGTATATTGGTGGATGTTTACCTTTGGCATCTGTACGATACTGATAGCATTGGTGAGCAGAGGCTCTGCCTGTCCGTACTCATTGCCAGTAGCGTCAATCTCCAGTTTAGGTGCTTTTGCCCATTTGGAGTCATCATCCTTGAAGAGACCTACGAGGAGTTTCACGGGTTTGTCACTTTCAAACTCAATGGTTGTTCCTACGATGCGTGTCGTGTCACGGTTCAGTACAAGTGCATGCAAACCGATAAGTTCAGGAGCGACAGAGTCAACGGGGGTGTCAGGACGGTTCTCGAAGATAATGGCACCTTTCTTAAGAGTGATGAGTTGAGTGTTCTTTGCGAAGAGTTTAACACTGGCAGGTTGGGCTGGCAGGATGTTCTCATTTGCTTTCTCCACAGGGTTCTTCAGTTTAATGATATTCTCTTTGAGAGCATCGAGTTCTGCCTGATAAACCGTAGCAAGTTCCGACCATGTCTTCATCTTCCCGCCGTCGCCACCTACAGGAATACGGCGCTGGGCTGTCTGCATGGAGTTTGCATAAAGGTAGGCATCCTGTGTCGCTGCGCTCAGTATGTTCCACCAGTTCTGACTCAGTTCCATATACTGAACGGCTTTATCCAGATACTTGATATCCTGTGACCATTTGTAGTTCAGAACTTGTTGGGCTGCTAAGACCTTCAATCGGAAGGCGGCTGCGAACATCCGATAGTATTTCATATCTTTCCTGACACGCTCAAACTCATCAGCATGACGTGTCGGATTTGCTACTAAGAGGTCGACAGCATGTTCTGCCTCGATGCCATGTTGTGCACATTGTTCCACGATGTCTAATGGCAGTTCACCTGTATGCGGAAGGTGTTTCCATTCTTTCTCCACATATTCAATGAGTTTCTCTCCTTCCGGTCCGCAACTCTCATAGAAACCGGGATAGATGGTGTATTTGTAAGGATTCACCAATTCTCCCATTGTCATACCGAGCAGCAAAGTCTGTCGGTTACCTTCCGTGATGCCAAAGCGACGTAATAGCTTAGGTGCGATCTCACCGACCTCGTCATAGGCTCTTAGCAATTGTCCCGCAGATATAGTATCAATGCCATAGTAGTCAGCAAGTTGCTTTTTCCAGTATGTCTGGTCAGCACCTCTTTCACAGTTCCAGGCATAACGTCCCCAAGCCCGGTACCACATCCAGTCTCGGTCTATTTGTAACAGCCGGCGACCATCCTGTAGCTTATCGGCAGTATAGGGCCAGTCCCAGTAACTTGCCTGGGGATAGAGATGTAGTCCCTTGGAATGATGTACACGATGCATCGCCTGCACTGCTTTCTGTGTGAAGGCAGGTGATGACCATCTCCATGGTTCCAGATTGGCAAGGATATGTACATTGTCTATGTGAATGGGAGCTGCGGCGGCAAGCATACGGTGTGTCTCCCCCCATGGACCACCTGGTTCATAGGTTGTCAGACTCTCTCCCGTATATTTGTTCATCGTATAGATATTGGGGTAGAGTGGGAGTGATGCCTTCAGTACGGCAGGACCGTCGGTGTCATGGTTACGCAGGATGATGGGTGGCGTGTCTGTGCGTCCTGAAGCCTTCAGTCCGTCCTTGATACCCGGAATCACGGTCTCTGTCATCCATTTTATGTCTGTGTCAATGCCAGACATTGCCTCACCCAGACAGACGAGGAATCCTACTCTTGGATATTTCTCAACGAAGGCTGCTATAGACTTACGGGTATAGTCTGCTATCAGGGGAGTGATAGGGCGGTTACGGTCTTGGGTCTTCAGTCCATAATGGTCTGCAAAGGGTTTGCTCAGGATAATATTGTAGAACATCTGTATGACACGGATGCCACGGCGGTCAGCCTCGTCGACGAGGAAACCGAACATCTCCTGGTTTTTCTGCATAGTGGCATCGTCCACCTCAGGAGCAAAAGGATAGTCCTTGAGTTTCACCAGTGAGGCAAAAGGGTGTCCGTTCCAGAGATACACCGTATTCATGTTGTTCTCTGCGAGTAGGTCAAGGTAGCGTATCCAGAGTTGTTTGTCATAAAACCAAGGGAAGTTCTCTGGTGTATAGGGGTACTCATAAACCCGATGTCCTGGCAGGTAGACCGTTTTCTGTAGTCCGACACAGGCTCCACGCAGTTTCATCTGTGGTACTTCATGGATAGTTGCCAGTTGGCTGAGTGTCGGGTCTTCTTGCAGTAATTCCAACAGTTTGTTAACACCGTAGATGGCACCAGCGCCATCATTACCAATTACTCGTACTTTCTTTCCTTTACGTACCAAAGTGAATCCTTCAGCCTCGCCATTACTGTCAATCTCGATGGAGACATGCTGCTTACCTTCCTTACCATTTAATAAGGTGGCTGCGTAACTTGTCTGTGGAGTTACGTTTTTGACGTATACTTTACCATAGGCAACGTGAGAAGTCAGTATGCACAGCGCACAGATTATTTTCTTGATCATAGACTAATTTTTATTTCTTTATTTGCGGGAATACTTATTTGTTGATCACCAATGATGAGTGTCCCATGTCCTCCATCACTCAGCACGGAGATCTCATGGGTATTCATCTTCACGTGAATCTTTCCAAACGGTGTGGGAACATCACCTTCCATCCACTTCAGTCCGCCAAGTGCAGGATGTACCTCATATTCCTCATAACCGGGTTTTGTTGGTCTCACACCGAGGAAATACTTTCCTATTAAGTAGATAGGACTGGCTCCCCATGCATGGCATAAACTCTTTCCGTATGGTCTGCCATACATGGCTAGATGTTGCGTTCCTTTTTCTTCTGGATTATATTTCTCCCAGAACGAGGTGGCACCTTCACGGAGCATACCCCCCCAATAGGCTTTCATCTCTTGCAGGACTTGTTCTTGCAAGCCGTCTATGCAGAGTGTTTCCAGTTCGTAGAAACGCATATATGGTGTTGTGATGGGGTCGATGACAGGGTTCAGCATCACGCTTTGCATAATCTCATGACGCTCCTCCTCATAGGCTAAACCGTAGAGGATGGCAAACATGTTGGCGAATTTGGTAATCTGCTTGTTTATCTTACCATTCTCAATAGCGTGATAATATGCTTTCTGCTCATAGCTCCAGAAAGTCTGTTTTATCTTGTTGCGCAGAGATTCTGCCTTCACACGGTAGTCCGTTTTGATATTCAGGAGTTTAGAGCAGACCGCCATCGTCTCCATCGCCTTCATGAGCAGGATCTGTTCGAAGCACAGCGTACCACGTTTGTGCATAGGGAAGTCCACCCAGTCTACGAAGATCCAGTCATCAGCCTGTCCTTCTGCCATACCATCCTCGTTCAGTCGTCCTTCGACATAATCCATGAGTGTCACCATCCGGGGCCACATCTCACGGACGAAAGCAATATCTGCCGTATACAGATAGTAGTCATAAATGGACTTAAACCAGTAGAATGTGTAGTCCATGATGGTATTGACATGCGCAGTCACTGGGTCTTTCCCTCGTAACTGACGGATGGTCCGTTTCACACATTCAGTGTCGAAACGGAGGTAATAGTTCATCAGGTAAGACTGTATGGCATCGCCACTCCATGTCCAGCGGTCACGCTTGATACCGTCCATGAAGAATTCTCGAGTAGTAAGGTCCATGGTGTAGGCGGCAACGTCCCAGATATGGTTAAGCTCCTCATCGGAGCAACGGAAGGACCCACTTCTTTCTGTATCAAACGGTGCGTATTCGTAGTCCATCAAGACCTCTTCAAAAGAGCTGTCAGGCTCTTTCTCGATATAGACATAGCGGAATGCCTTGCTGTCTAGCTTCCCTCCCTCGGAAAGTATGTCCAGGGTCTCGCAATGTTCTTTGTCCAATGCCTCTTCTGCACTTTCTCCATAATAGATATGGATACGCCCTTTCAGTCCTTTTACTTTCAAATAACCAAAAGTCTCCTTTCCGAAATCATACAGACCGTCTTTCTCTCTGACAGGTCGTTGTTCTTTGGTGATTAAGTGATAAGAGGATGGAGGTGTCTCCATGCTGTTGAAATTCCAGGATGCTGCTGGTACGTAAATACCTGAGCCATGAGCGACACCATTCTCGTCAATCCATATCTTATCTTCATAGGTGGCTAGCCATGTAGCGTCGGTATGAATGGTCTTACCTTCAATAAAAAGGGCTGGAGGGGTACTCTGATTCCAGACCTTGAGGTTGAGTTTGTGCTTACCTTGTGGTATCGTGAAAGTCCGGGGTTGCCCGAACTGCAACTTACCGTCCAGCATGAGATTGAACTGTCCCTCACAGGCAATGGTAATCATCTCCTCCTGTTCCAACTCAACCTCACGGGAAAATTCCACTGTGACATAATGGGAGTCCTGTTTCCAGAAAGGAGGAAACATAGCACCGCGTTCCGTACGTCGGTTATTGAAGATGTTGCCCAGCCATATCTCAAAGTCGCCGGGGTACCATATCCATGTGGCTTTATTTCTTTCCTGCATGATTCTTGATTTGCTCATTTACCTGTGGTCCGTTATTCTCCCATACGTTACCGGGACCATTGGCATTCTTCAGGAATTTCTCTGAAGGTGTCCAATTGTCACGTAAGGTGATGTTCGACGATCCTTCGTCGGTATAGAGATAGAACCAGTGATTGGGGTCATGTACATAAGATGGGGTGGCAATGTCCCGTACCACATTCTCGCTGATTCTGGTACCGGGTTGGTTGCCTAAGGTGTAGATGCCGGCACAGTCATACATGTGTTGGGCATACTGATAAATAAGGTTTGCATGAACCTTATTATCCTTCATACATACTAAGTCGCGGTTCCACCCCCAGCCGAGGGAGATGCCTGTATAGGAGACATCGTGAATCGTGTTGTGGTCAATGGTGATGCCTGATACATAACCGGCACAGATGGCGACACACCCCCAGTCCTCATTGGTGACATCGTAGAACTCTGATTGCTCGACAGTCTGTCCTGTGCATACCTCACGGAAGTCTGTAGGCTGATAGGGTAGGTGGGTCTCTAATCCCTCTGGTGAGAATGAGCCACAGACATAACCGTTCATGGCGATATCGGTGAACGTACAGCTCGTCGTTGTTCCACGACGGCATCCGATGACATAGTCCAGACCAGAACCTCCCAGGTGTTTGAAACAACATCCGTTGAAGTTGATATTCTCTGTATAACGCAACTCGACAGCGGCATCGGCTCGTCCCAACCATCCTTGGTTGTCCAGTTTGTGATTGTTCGGACGGTCAATCTGCGGACGCAATTTATATGCCTCCGTCAGATACATACCTGCCTGAAGAGGGACATGTCCTTTCTCTGAGGGACGCATCCAAGAGGTGTGAGAGAACTGGATGCCTTTCACGGTGATGTTGCGTACAGGATGCTCTGCAGTACCGATAAACTCTACCAATGTCTCCAGTACAGGGACTATTGCCTTCTGGATGGTCTCTCCGGCGTGTGGCATATAGTAGAGCTTGTGCTCACGGACATCATGATACCACTCTCCTGGTTCATCAAGCAATTCTTTGGCATTTGTCAGATAGAAAGGAGAGGGGTGTCCTGTATTGGGAGTCATCGGTGATGGCCAAGGATGCTCAAACTGTAACTTTGCCTCTGGGTTGTGGAAACGGATGGCGGCGGAGTCTCCTTGTATAGCGATATGCTTAATGCGCAAGTTGGAGGTACACCACATCTCGTGAAGTACCATTTCGGCATAGGGAGCCTTCAGTATCTTCTCCACTGCTTTCCTGGGAACCCAAAGAATATGATTTTTTTTATCGTATGTCCGAATACGGCTCATCTGTTCAAAGTCACTGACATCACGTGCTCTTGTCGCTTTCTTGCCGTTCACCCATAACTGACGGAAGTCGATAGGATATCCGTTGAAGTCGGGAACGTCAGCCACCAGCAATTTCCCTTGCCGCTTCCATTGGGTAATCTCCATACCGCCACTAATGACCGCATTCTCTCCTTGGATAGTCAGTCCACTGTCTTCTGGACGGAGTCTGAGGGGCTCATAGAGATAATAGGTTCCAGCCAGAAGGCGGATGGTCACCTCGGAAACTTGTCCCTTCCGTCGCATCTCACGAGCCTTGCGGATAGCGTCAGTAAGCGAAGAGTCGGGTGTGATACGAATTTCTGCCGCATGAGTGTTCATGCAGCAGAGAAGCGTGATGATGCCGAGTATCTTTCTCATGATGTTATCGGGCTAAGTTCAACCATAGGCTCATATCCTGAATACCACGGTTATCCCAGGCATAGTAGGGGATGAGTCGTATCTGTACTTTTTGGCTTGCAGCCTTTGATAACTCCCGGTAGAGTGTCTGGTTGTCCCAGTTCTTATTGTTAATGAGAAGGGCATCACCTTCAAGTGCGGTGAAGGAATGACCACCGATGGTCATCGGTACCTCCTTGAATTGGATATCTGCAGGTAAGGCAACGTCGTTGATGCGGTAACCTCCTTGTATGTCCTGTCCTTCCAGACAATAGACGATAGGTCCGCGCATGACGGCAATCTGGTTCTTTGCCTCCTCCACCAATGGGTTTGCCTCAACAAGACGGGGACGCATATCGAGGTTCAGCTCAATGACATCACCCTTTTTCCATTTACGGGTGATACGTAGGCCGGCATCCTCCCCATTCACCTTCACGCTGTATTTGTCGCACCAGTTCGGTTGATGCAGTATGATGGTCTGCAGGTTCTTCGCTTTATTAATGGTGAGGGTGACTTTACCATCCCATGGATAGTTCGTGACTTGTTCTACTTCCAACTCATTGGTCTTCAAGACATTCTGCCCATAAAGGTTGACATAGAGTGTCTGTCCGTTGACGGCATAAGCATATTCCTGTGCCTGGCAGAGTGTACGGAGAGTATTAGGAGGACAGCAGAAACAGGTAATGTAATGTTGGCGATGCTTGGGCCAGCGCATGGTATAGGGGAACTCCTTGGTGCGTCTCAGTGCCTCGGTATAGAAGAAATCCTTACCGTCTAAGGAGATGCCGGAGAGAATACCATTATAGAGCTCGTTCTCAATATTGTCAATGTATTTGGCATCACCCGTTGTCTGGAACAAACGCCATGAGAACAGCATCATTCCGATTTGGGCACATATCTCGTTGTGGGCAGCCTCCTGTGGCAACTGGAACTGTCTGCCGTATGCCTGGTGAATCTGCTGGATAGAAGGCTGGTTGTATGTGGTGCCGTCAGGTGACACACCATCGTAGAGGGCACCGCATCCTCCCATGATATAGATCTTATGCTGGATGATGTCGTCCCAGATAGCCGAGAGATTCTTCATCAGCTGTGCCTCTCCCGTCTCCGCATAGAGGTCGGCGACACCGGCATACAGGTAATTAGCGCGTACGGCATGTCCCATTGCCTCATACTGGTCACGGAACTTATGGCGGTCCTGGTTATGGTCCTCACCATTCTTCACACTGTCACGGATGGCGATAAGTCCTTTGGCAAGGGTGAGATATTTGTTGTCACCTGTCTCACGATACATCTCTGCGGCACCCATATAATGGCTGGGGCAGATAGCATTGCGTGACAGCTCTGCTGCATCGTTGGTCAGGAAGTTATAAAGGAAGTCAGCTGCTTTCTTGCCGCAATTGAATAAGGTGCTCTTACCTGTGGCACGTTTATGGACAATACCAGCAGTAATGAGATGCCCAAGGTTGTAGGTCTCAAAATTAAGACGGGAGGCAAAGGCATGCTTCTGGTCTTTGCCAATCTCGATACCTGCGGCATTCTCCGTCATGGCATGAGTGTCAATGCCGGCGTTACGCTCACTGATAACCACTGGTGTATGGATATAGCCGTCAGCACGCTGGGCGAGTGCCACCTGCTCAATGAACTGATCCATCAGGGCATCGAGTTTCGGATCTTTGGTAATGGCATAGACGGTAGCACATGCCTCCAGCCATTTGTACATATCTCCATCGTGGAAGGGAGGACCATGGTGTTTACCTTTGACAGTGCCAGCAGCAACCTCAAAATTGCGGAAGCCATTACTGCCATGCAGTCCCATATCGTCGATGATCTCCCATGGGGTATTCCAAGTGTCCCACATCGACCAGATACCAGTGGTGGAGAGCATATTGAAACGGTCGCCCCAGAAACCACCGGTCCATTTGACGGCTCCCAATGGCGTGTTGGTCATCATTGCCTGTTGACTGTGACTCATGTCGGTGAGTCCGCCTTGCGCCATTGCTGTGGTGGCGCAACCTATCATCGTTGCGATCAGTATTCTTCTCATAACTGTCCTCCTCTTGCCTTTACTCGTTCATACCATGCCTCACGCTCTTTGGTTAAGTCGTACCCCCGTTTGGCGAGGTAGTTGTTGATACGACCTTTATATTTTCCGAACACCTCGTGTTTCTTCTTCGAACTCTCTGCGTCAATGGCAAGTTCACGAGCCTCTATCAGCCAAGCCATAATCTGTTGCTTCTCCTCGTCCTTCAGGGTTGGAATCATGTCACACTGTGCCTCATAGGTTACCTTCACCACGTTGAAGGTCATCACGTCCTTCACCCGGTCGATATGATGAGGCTTCAGGTACATCGACAGGTCGGCAAGGAACCCGAAGTGTGAGCGGTAGAGCTTAGAGTCGCATTGTGCCTCAGCGAGTTTCTTGTCAGTCTTCTTGACAGAGTCACGCTCCGCATAGATGTCGTTAAGTTTGAAATAACGGTTGGCAATGATATTGACAACGTTACGTCCCATGGGAGTCCATGTGATACCCAGCTCGTCGGTGGCTTTCTGTGAGCGGTTGATGATGGTCTGCACATACTCTGGGTCACGTCCCTCGCTGTTCAGTTTGACCTCTGCCTCAGGGTAGGAGTTGAAAGTCTTCTTCAGCGTGTACACATTCGCTCCGTAGTTCATCTTTACGTTGCGTACCATCTTCACATCACGGCTCCTTTCTACAAACAGCCACCCCTTCCAGTTCATCTCGTCAAGGGTCTGTTTGATGAGCGGCAGGTTGATAGCAGGGTCCTTGCTGAGCCATACGCTGTCTGTATTGGAGGCATGGATGGCACAGATGTTCTTGGCTCCCAGCTTCTTCATATCCTTGACGATATCCCAGCCATTCTCCAGGATCGTCTGCCATTTGTAGAAGATGGCGATGCCGTCACTCTTAATCTCTTTCAACAGTTTCAGATTGCCGGCAGCATCCAGCGGGGTGTCGATACCTACCACCTTTCTGCGGCTCTTCGCAGCCTCTCCAATCGCATGCAGCCGTTTGACAATCTCTTTCCTTTTCGCTTTGTCGGAAGTCCACTCGTTACCACATCCGCCCAAGGGGAGGAATGCTACTTTGACGTTACCCATCTTGTCCATGGTGTCGAAACAGTCACCCATGAGTGCCAGGTAATTGTCACGCTTGGTAAGGTCCTGTCCGTAGAATCCACTCATAGCGATGGCTCCAATACGGATGCCGAGACTGTCGGCGACAAACTTGAAGCGGGCGGCATCCTTAGCATTGCGCATCTTGTTGTCAAACATTTCCCGTTTGCCAAGACCGCCCATGTCCATTTCCACACCGTCACAGCCTAAGTCTTTGGCTAATTGGAACTCACCGAGTTTCTGGCGTTTCAGCACCATCCAGTCGCAGACACCGATTCGATATTGCTCTTGTGCCATGATAGTAACTGACCATGGCATACCGCATGTCAGTACTGATAAAAGAAAAATACGTAGTTTGTTCATATCTGATAATCGTTTTCCTATTTTGATACTGACGACTGGCAGATAGTGACATAGATGCGCATCTCCAGCTCTTTCTTTTCTCTAGCGGAAAGAGGTGGGAGAAGAGGAATGTAAGAATAAGTGATTTTTTCCTTGTTGTTTTTGACTTTTCCTGCCATTATCGTCGTTTTATTATAAGACGTAATAATGGCAGTCGTGTAACCAATCGGTGAGGGATGCTTTTACACAGCCTGCTCTATCTCTCCTGCATATTCTCTCAGACGGCTGATACTGCGGTGCATCAGATTCCTCACACTCTGGTAATTGATGCCCATGATACGGCAGATGTCCTCGTATTTCCGTTGCTCAATATAATAGAGGTTGATAATCTGGCGCTGACGGGGTGACAGCTTCTCGAAATATTTCTCCACATTGTCGGTGAGTTCCTGCTGCTTCTCCATCTTCTCATGGTAATACTCCTCATACTCGGCGACCGTCTGCATATTGGTGTCGGTGATCTCGTCCTCTGTCATCTTGCTGTTTTTCCTGAACTCATCATGGATGCGGTTACGCAGGGAGATGAACAGGTAGTTGTCGACATTGTCGATAGGACCCAGGTTGTCTTTTCTGGTATAAAGCTTCACGAAGACATCATGAATACAGTCTTTCAGCATCTCTCGATTCGACGTGAAGCGGGAACCGAAAGCGAATAATTGGTCGATATGCTTGTTATAGAGCTGTGAGAAGTCTATCATTTTAGTAGTTTGTATTTGAAAGTAGTTGTTTGTCACTTGCAAAAGTAACAATATATTTTGTAAATCAACAACAAAACGTCCGTCTTTTTCTTATTTTTTTATTTTTTAATACAACTTACTTTTGAATGGAACGGAGCCAGTAGAGTTGGTTTCCTTTGTCACTGTCAGGGCGGAAGGTGTTTTGCAGACGAGCCCCTTTCTGCAGAAGCGTGATGTCACCTGTCTTCATGTCAATGGCATAGACATGGTATTTCCCGCTGGTAACGGGCAGGCTGCCCTCCTGGGTCTTCGTATAGACGAGATAGCCCTTCCGTGGGTCACCGATGGCAAGACATCCCTCTGCGTCCACAACCTTCATCTGGCAGACATCCTGTAGGAGTTGAGAGGTGAGAGGTAAGAGGTGAGAGGTGAGAGGAATGTTGGGGAGTGAGCCTCCTGCCAGTAATATCGCCCATCCATAGGTGGGATATTGCTGGGAGAAGAAGGTGACCGCCTTCTCCGGGTAGCGGGTGCGGTATTCCATGACGGATTTGTAGGCTTCCTCAAAACCAGTCTTTCCTACCTTGAACTTACGCATCCACTGGCGTGGAGCCATGTTGCGACCTCCCTCTGGTGCCCATAGTCCTTGGGTGTTGTAATGCCAATAACGGATGTCGATAATATCCACCACCTTCCGCAGTTCCGGGTCTGCAAGGATGCTGTCCTGTACGTCCTTCGTGCAACTGAGGGCTATCAGTGGGTGGCATCCTGTCTCTGCCTCCCATTCTGCGACGGTTTTCAGCCAGAAACGGGTGAAGTGCAGTGGACCAGTGTACTCCGCACTGATGGAGTGAATCACGTTAGGCTGGTCCTTGGTCTGGTCGAGACACATGCGGATATATTGTCGGTGGAGCGGTTGTAGGATGGGATTCTGCTCGTTATAGAACTGCTCTGCCATGAAGATACGTTTGTCGCCGGCAAAGGGAACGGGCTCCGGGAAGTCTGTCCCGTTGATGTTGTTGACGGGTCGCCAGGGACAGTCTACCCAGTGGGCACCAGCCTCCAGGATATTATGCTGGAAATAATGCTCGTTGAAGAGTAGGATATTCTGTTGGGCAGCTTTCTGGGCGAACTCATTCAACCTGCCCCAATACCAGCGGTTGGGTTTGGACAGGTCGTAGCGTGACAGACCGTCCCATGCCGTTCCCTCACCCGAGCGGCTGAACGGCTGCTCGTAGAAGGGTGCCCATACGTCACCATCGGCACGGCGGATACGCTCATGGTCTGTACGGCGTAGGTCGTACCATAGTCCGTAGTTATGGTACAGCAAACTGTAATGCTGGTCGGAAAGGTAGTTGACCACCGAGTCGATGCGGTCTGTCCATCCGAGTCCTTCCCGTCCTGGGACAAAACGGGTGATGGCTGGTTTCGCACCATGCTCCACGAAATTGTCTTTTACTCTTCCGCTCCACCAGGGGATAGCATATTGATTGCCTGTCAGAAGCATACCGTCTACGGCAAGGTGTCCGTTGATGATGGAGTATGCCTTGGCGGTTGGAGTGCTTTGGGGATGTTTCTGATGATCCGTCAACGCATGACGGCTGTGATTAGCAGAACCGTCCACAGGGAGGAAGGGAATGCTGTCCTGCCACATCTCCAAGGTGAGTCTGGGTTGTGTCAGCGACTCGTTAGCCATCTTCATCGCCTGCTCTACCGTAGGTGAACTGCTGGCATCGGTGGGTCGGGGGAGGATATACGGCTCGAAGGGTAGTTTCCCTAACCGTTTCTCCAACTGTGCATAGAACAGACTGCGGGGTGTCACATGGTCGTTGCTGCTGGTCCATTCGCCATTGCCGGTCAGGGTTCCCCAGCAGCCATGTCCGCTGCAGCGGTTGTCTGTATCGGGGGAATAGCAATAGAGGGTGGAGGCGGTACACTGCCACAGCATCGAGTTGGCGGTGTTCCATCCTGTACCAAACTGGAACTGCTCCAGGTTGGCGAAACGGATATCGCTGCCGTCGATATTGACGATGTCGAAGAGTAGCCCTGCTGCCCATGAGCCGATACTGCCACTGAAGCCCAGTGACTCTTCGCCCTCACATTGTACAAAGGCGTTAGGTCCTGCCGCACAGTAGCCTGCCGCAAAGTCATGGATGCCCTGTCGGGAGATGCAACGCTGGAAGAGGGTCTGCTGTCCGCGGGTCAGGTATACCTGTCTGCGCCATCCTCCTATCTCTGAGACGGGCTGGTGGGCAAGACAGTCTTCTATCGTGATACGACTGGTCTGCTTCTGCAAATTGACGGCTGAACCGGCAAGGTGTTGGAAAACGACTCTGCGTACCCAGCTGTCACGGACATGGTTCATGAAGATACCATCCCAGCAGTGGTCTTCATCCTTGGCATTCCATGTGGCATGCTCGGAGTCAATGGTCAGGTTCTCCACACCACATTCTGTCAACTCTCCATTGTGACGTGTCTTGACAACCGTTGCCCCTCCGTATGTCTGGGAGAGGGTGGTGGTGATGGGGGCATCAATGGTTATCGTCGTTCCATTGATGGCGGTGATGATACGGTCCCAGGTGATGTCAATATCTGTTGCCTTCCAACCGGTATAGTCGAGACCGCCACCAAAGTCATTCATCTTCAGCGACGCTATCCATTCTGTGGTACTGGGACGTAGGATGTTGATGCGACTGCCCACTTGCAGACCTTTCACCGACTTCAACGTGAGTTGCTTACTTCCTGCAGCCACCTTCTCGTCAGTGACGGCAATCGGGTCCCCCTCTGTCGTGCTCCCCCTACCTTCTATATAGATGGCGGCACCACGGTCAGCACCAGTCTTCAGGATGACGGTCTTCTGCTTGTCGGCACCTCTCAGCACCACACCGGATGTCGTGATACGTATCGCTTTGCTGATCTTGAACACACCCTCGCCAAGCAGTACACAGCCCCGGTGACCGTTCTGGTCGGGCTTCTGTCGTGCCACTTCGTCAATAGCCTGCTGGATGAGAGCCGAGCAGTCGCCCTCCTGCCATGCCACGAAGATACTGACTGGGACAGCGGGAATAGCTTTCTCAGACGCATGGTAGCCACAGGTCGAGTAGTCCATAGGAATATATAATTCCTTCTTGGGCTTGGGTGCGGCAAACAGGTTTACTGACACGAAACAAATTATTAACAGGGTCGTTAAGCGTGAGATATGATTCTTGTTCATCATTGATATTGTTTTAGCGATAGTAACTGCAAAGATACGATTTAGTGAGCAAACAACCAAGAGAATCTTGAGTTTTTTCGAGCAGGCATGCTCCGGGATGATGGGTAGTACCTATGTAATCGATGTGAAGAGCCGTCCTTCGCTGTCTTTTGAAGCATCCTAATCGCTTGCCGACTCCAGTCAACAGACCTGTCGACTCCAGTCGACAACCTTGCTGACTCCAGTCGACAGACCTGCTGACTCCATGTCAACCGATAAAAAATCGGATGCACCTTTACGATGCATCCGATGGTTATTATAGGGTAGTGGGGGATTACTCAGCGAGTGGGTCGAAGGTACCAGGAGCACCTCCCTTGTTATAGTCACCCCATCCGATGGTCTGCTCCAACTGCTTGTTCTGGTTCTGCACACCACTGCTGAAGCCCAGCAGATAGTAGTTCGGCTGGAATTTGATGTACAGGTCGTTGTGCTGTGAGTCACGACCGTCACCCTTTGACTCCTTGACAGCCAGGTTACTCTGATACCAAGTCTTCAGAGCTTCCAGGTCAGTAGCCAGAGTAGTACTGTTGAGGTTAACACCTGCAGGACGTACGCCACCGCCTTTCAGCAGAGGATCGCCATCCCACTGGGTGGTACCTACGCCATAAGAGTCGGCAACACGGTACTGCAGTTTCTCACGACGCTGACCGTTCAGAGGCTTGTAACCCAGCCATGTGCAGGTATTGGTGATGTCACCACTCAGCTTCCAGCTGGCGTTGAGCGTCTCCTGACCTACACCACCGTCGAAGAGCATCCAGCGACGCATGTCGTCGAAGCGCTTGCCCTCGTAAGCGAACTCAATCTGACGCTCATAAAGGATGGCACTCATACATGCAGCCTGGTCACTGGTCAGATTAGCCTGCAGACCATAGTTGTTGGAAGAGTCATAACCGGCACGTGCACGGATCTTCTGCAACTGCTGAACAGCATAAGGCATGTCACCAGCCATACAAGCAGCCTCGGCGAGGTTAAGAAGAACCTCAGCATAACGAAGCTCGATGAGGGGAGCGGCAGAATAGAATGGACCTGCACCAGTCTTCCAACCTGCGGGGTTGTAAGTATAAAGGGCAGAGGGGTTCACGTCAAGGTCATCACTCTTCTTGCGAACGAGGATACTGTTGCTGTATCTTCCAGCAGACTCCATACCCAGGTTGTCAGCACCATAGGAGTTACCACTCTCCACGTTGCCCTGGTCGTTGACATCGGCATACCATACATAGCCCCAGTAAGTGTAGTTGGCACCGTCACTGGGATTGTGCTCGTTATGAATAGAGGCATCACCGTTATAAGCCCAACGGAATCCTGGGAAGGTGAAAGTGCGATAGAAACGTGGGTCACGGTTCATGAACGGATAGTCGGTATCCAATGTCTCGCTGGATGTCTCCAACTTGGTATAGTTGTTGGCGGCGGCAGGAATCTTACCGTCAGACATGGGGAACATGTTCAGAATCATGCGAGAGGGGGTAAGACCGTTACCACCTGTGTTGTCAGGACGGATGTAACGCTCCCACATATTGTTCTTCGCAGCATCGTCAATACCAGTCAGGATGACGGTGGTATTATAAAGAGTGAAGAAGATAGCCTCACGGTTTGCCGTCTTGCCAATCTGTGTGAAGACACTGGCGAAGTTGCTACCGTTCTTGTTATTGCTGGAAGAATAGAGTCCATAACCGCAAGCGTCGATGACAGACAGGTCGTCCTTCATCTCATTATAAGCCTCTGTCCAGCGAGACTTGTCATTGGTACGGTTGAACAGCGGACTAGCCCACAGTACCAGTACACGACCCTTCAGGGCCAAAGCGGTACCAGAGGTGACACGACCATAGTTGGAACCGTCTTTCCAACCGCCATCGGCAGTTTCACCAGCCAGCAGCAATGCGGCATTGTCCAGGTCTTCCACGATGAACTCGATGGTCTCCTTGGTGGTAGAACGTGGGGTGTAGTTGCTCTCTGTAGGTTCCAGTACTTCTTTCACAATGGGTACACCACCATACCATTTCACGAGGTTATAATAACACCATGCACGGAAGAAGTATGCCTGACCAAGCAGGGTACCTTTCTGGGCTTCTGTGAGTGAACTGCTCTCCACACCACGGATGAAGTCGTTGATGTTGCGGATACGTCCGTAAACGGCTTCCTGGATGTTGTTGGAGGTTCCCATGAAGTAGTCAGGAACAGAGGTTGAAGTGGAATTGTCACTCGAGAGTTCATTCTCAGGATTGGTGAATATACTGAAACCAGCATACTCTTCTGTTGACTGACCAGCAGCATCCATCAAACCGCAGGAGGGATATTTCCACGACATGTCTGCTGTTGTAGGCAGACACCAGCCGTAGAGGTCGTTCAAACGACCGTTAGCTCCGTCGTAGTCATTGTATACCTCAGCACCCACTTGGTCGTAGTTCTTCTTGTCCTTCAGGAACTGGTCGCTGCAGGCAGAGAATGCTAACATGGATGCAAGGCCAAAGCTGAAATATTTTATTGCTTTCATAATTTCTTATTTTACTTTTATACTTTTTTACCTTTTTATCCTTTAGAAGCTCAAGTTGACACCAATCGTCCACTTACGCAGGTTAGGATACTTGCCATAAGATCCTGCCATGGGGTTCATAAAGCTGTCGGGATATGGATTGTAGAAGTTAATCAGGTTCTGACCGGTGATGTTTACACGGATGCTCTTAATACCAATCGACTTGTACAGCTGATTAGGAATGGTGTAAGCCAATGTCAGACGACTCAGACGGACAGTAGCAGCACTGACACGCCAGAAGCTGGAGGCATTGCTGTTGATACTGTAGGCAAGGTTAGGATAGTGAGCCTCACGGTTCTCCTTTACGACGATATTGCCGTTACCATCGTAAACATCCTGATAAGCATACATGTTATCGGGATTCCAGAACGATGGCATGTTGTAGAACTCTATATTAGAACCGGAAGCAACACCACGTGCCTCAGCAGGGATCAAGGTGTAACCACCCCAGCTGGCACCCAGCTGAGCGGTGAGGGAGATACCCTTCCACTCTGCATTCATGTTCATGGTGAAGCCATAAGGGTTAGAGCGGTTAGACAGACAAACCTGGTCGTTGTCGGCATCTACGACACCGTCAGGACCTGCATAGGTCTTGGTCTCCTGGTTGTAAGCACCACGGACATCCTTGTAGATCAACATACCTGGACGAACCTGATCCTTGGTCATACCCATGTAAGAGGTGATGTTGTACTTGTTGAAGTACTCCTCAATGTCCTGGAAAGAACGGAACATACCGATGCACTGCATACCCCATGTACCGATATCTGTACGTCCACCGTATACGATCTGACGATAGATATAGTCATCCTCGAAGTCCATAACCAGTACCTCGTTGTCGTGGAAACCAGTGTTCAGTCCAATCTTGTACTTGAAGTCCTTACCAATCTTGTCACGCCAGTTGATGCCGATTTCCCAACCCCAGCTGTTCATCTCACCAAGGTTGGTGGAAGCAGACTGTGTACCAATGGTGGAAGGTACGTTCTGTCCGAGGTTCAGCAGCATCTCACGGTTGCGCTCCTTATAGTAGTCAACGTTGATGGCAAGACGACGGTTCAGCAACTGGAGGTCAAGACCGATATTGGTCTTATAAGACTTATCCCAGTGTACGTCACGGTTGACGGCAGAAGTGTTCTTGTTGATAGAGATACGAGTGTTCTTACTTGGGTCTTGGTTGGTAGACTCACCGAATACGATACTCTTGTTCTTATCAAGTGTGTAGATCTGCAGCCACTGCCATGGTGTCAGGTTATCACGACCGGTGATACCCCAGCTGGCACGGATCTTCAGGAAGTCAATCCACTTCAGCCATTTTACATTCTGGAACCAAGGCTCCTCGCTGATAACCCAACCTGCGGAGATAGCAGGGAAGGTTCCCCAGTAGTTCTCTGGTGCGAACTTAGTAGAGGCATCGGAACGGAGCAGGAACTCGAACAGGTAACGGTCTGCATAAGCGTAGTTGACACGTCCGATATAAGACAGCGTACCGCTCTCAGCACGGTTGAAATTCAGTGACTGGTCACCCTTGGTAGAGTTGGACTGGTGAGTAGAGAAAGCATAAGGCTCGTTCGCCTGACTGAGGTTGAACTCACTCTCTGTCTCTGATTTCTCAATAGAGAACAACGCACCGATATTATGTCTGCCGAAAGTACGGTTGTAGTTGAAGGTGAGGTTCATCTGGTAGTTATCCGTACGAACCATCTGACGGCTGCTGTAGTTACCGTTAGCATATTCAATAGCGTTGAAGTTGCTGTAGTCCAGATAGTCGAAACCAAGATCTTCACCACCTGTCGGTGTGTAAAGGTGCTGACCGGAACCATAACGCTTCTGCATGGTGTAAAGCGTATAGGCTGTACCATACTCATTGGTCTTGTCTGTATTGATACTCTTAGAGTAAGAGAACTTTACCTTCAAGCCCTGCAGAATTTTGCTCCATCCGAAGTCGTAGTTAACACTACCGCTGATGTTGAGGGTAGAGGTCTTGCTATCGGAGAAGTCACCATTATTCTGCAAAGTAGCGAAGTGGTAGTTCTGGTTCTGTACACGGGCACCATTAGATGGACCGTAGCTGGGAATAGCGTATTCTTCTACATACTCTGGCATATAGCGAGGACGGGTCAACATCAGGTTGTAGTCCTTCTCTGCATTAGTACCACCCACCTTCAAGAGAGGCTTCTCCTTGTTGCCGTAGTCACCGCTGACAGTCAGGTTGGCTCCTAACCACTTGCTGATCTTCACGTCCACACCGGCACGGTAGTTCCAACGGTCATAGTTCAGTTTACCAAGGTTACCGTCTTGCTTGAAATAACTGATACCTGCGAAGTAGTTCACATTGTCTGTAGCACCACTGACATTAATGGCGTGACGCTGGGTGAAACCGGTCTTCCAATACTTGTCGAGCAGGTCGTAGTTCAGGTTCTTCATAGCAGCCAACTCATCTGCCTGGAACAGCGCAGTGGTATGGTTCAGGCTGGTGTTCGTAGGATCGGCTGCGGTCACTGCGTTATAAAGACGACCGTAATCGTAAGAATTCAGCATCTTAGGACGAGCCACCTCATCGGTGAAACCGAAGGTACCGCTATAGGAGATGCTTGGAGCACCCATTTTACCTTTCTTCGTCGTTACGAGGATAACACCGTTGGCGGCACGAGAACCGTAAACGGCAGCAGAGGCATCCTTCAATACGGAGATGCTCTCCACCTCAGAGGGATCGAGGTTGTTGAAAGCCTCTTCACCTAAGTTGTGATAGGTGCTTCCCACCTTTACATCGTTAGGATAGATGTATCCGTCGATGACATACAGAGGTGACTGGGCATTAGAACCAATCTCACCAAGAGAGTTGACGTCACGGATACGCATGGTGGCGTTCTCACCGGGACGGGCATCACCACCAGTGACAGACAGACCGTTTACCAAACCGCTCAGAGAGCTGGCAAGTCCACCGTTGGCAAGGTCTTGTACGTCGTTCATGTCTACCGTAGCGATAGAACCGGTCAGGTGAGCCTTCTTCTGGGTACCATAACCTACTACAACGACTTCTTCCAATGTCTGCTTGTCTTCTTCCAGACTGACAGTACCACCAGGGGTGACAGTCTTTGAAAGGTATCCTATATAAGTAATGGTTACTTTACCTCCCTTAGGAACATCAATCTTGTAATTACCATCAAAGTCAGTGATGGTAGCCGTCTTAGTGCCCGTCACCGTCACAGTTGCTCCGATAACTGGTTCACCAGCCTCATCAAGCACGGTACCTGTTACCGTCTGATTCTGAGCCATGGCAGATGCAGAGAACATGAGCATCAAACCCAGGCATAAGGTCTTCATATATCTTTTCATAGTTCTTACTATTTTATAGTTTTACCTTTTAGTTTTCAGGGAGCCAACGTGGGTCACCAGTTCTGCGAGCAATCTGTGTTGCGCCACCGATGGTGAAATCGCCATTAGCAGGATCCTTGAACTGTGGGTCTTCCTCAATGTTAGTACCAGAAGTGTCATAGTTTCCTGGATCCTGGAAAGTACCGTCAGCTTTCATATAAGTATTATTCTCAAACTTAGCTGTAGCCTGATTCTGCTTACCAGCCAGGAAGCGACGGGCAACACCAGAAGAGGAGCAGTCGTAGAAAATACAATTCTTCATGTTCCAATAAGATGTCTTCTTTCCTGCGACACCGTTGTAGTTACCCCATTGTCCGTTAGCACATACGTGATAGAATGTGCAATTAGTATAAGTAATCGTGTTATCTGTCCATCCAAACTGTGTGTCTGGGTCTTTCACCTGATCGTTACCAAAGCCACCGTACTGCACGAAATACTTCACATCACCATCACCGGTATTATAGAATGTAGAATTGTTGAAGGTGAGATTGCGGAAGAAACCGGATCCCTTGTTGGTCCAGAAGTAACCACCGCTGATAACTTTAGAACCAGTAGGTGTGGTCAGATGGACGAGACAGTTGTCAATCAGCACATTATCAGCATACCATACCTGCACCTGATTGTCCCACAGGAAATAAGAATTCACTCCCGAGATGTTGCAGTTCATAATGGTGATATTGTCCTTTACCCGATAGAAATTGTAGTCTGTGCTCCATGCGTTAACCACAAGAGGCGTAATGGCAGGCTTGCGGCTCAGCGACAGGAAAGCTGCTGACGAAGCACTGCAGTCAATGTCTAAGTATTTCAATACAAATCCAGCTGATGTGCTAAGCTCAGATGTGGCTCCTGTGAACTTAATCTTAGCCCAGTTAGTCTTGCTGTTAGAGCGAATCGTCACAGCATTGGCACCAAAGTCAATCAAGTCTGAGAGTGTGTACTCTTCACCACCTTCCAAGTCAAAGTTCAGATTCTCTCCAATCTTGTCTGCGGGTAAGGGGTTGGCTGCAAACCACTCAGTCAGGTCGCTGCCTGCGGGAATGGTCATGTAGGTCGGAGTAAACGTCGAGAATGCGAACTCAACGGTCTCTGAGGCATCTGTATTGTTCTTCTTCTTGTTACCAAGAGTAAGGATAGTCATCTCATAGTTAACATCTTCCTCACGCTTAGTAGTGACAGAACAGCCGTCTACAATAGAGTCATTGATGAGTGGTTCATCAGGGTTACTTGCATCAATTAAGTTGACGCGATAACCGCCAGCTCCCATCACGACAGGCCAAGAGATAGTCTGTGTCTTGCCATCTGCACTCGGTGTGACGGTGATATCATCAGCAGATATAGATGCTACCTGCGTGTTCGATACACCGCTGTCAAACGACTCGTCATCATAACCATCCTTAGCGCACGAAGTAAAGAAGAGGGCACCAGCTCCAGTCAGAGCTAACGCACAAATCTTACTGTACGTAAATAAATGATTCTGTTTCATAAATTAAGTTTTAAGTTATACATGTATAATTATAGTCTCTATAGTAAAGTCTATTTCTTAAAAGACGTTGCATTATCTAAAAAGTAATCAATATTTAGCCAAAATGTACCAAAATGCGGAATACCTTGCCAGGATTTGCCGCCCATTCCTCCATAGCTGCGGTGGCTCCCTCGGGGATAACCTCATTGCTGATCAGACGGTCAACAGGACAGGTGCCACGCTCCAGATAATGGATGACAGCACGGAAATCGGAGGGTTGGGCATTGCGGGATCCTCTGATATCCAGCTCTTTCTGTACGAAATACTTGGTCTGGAAAGATACCTCTGCCTTGGCATAGCCGATGCATACCACACGACCAGTGAAGGCGACCTCGTCGACTGCCATCTGGTAGGTGGGGGTACTTCCTACTGCCTCAATCACCACGTCGGGACCAAAGCCGTGCGTGATCTCCATAAGACGGGCATGGACATCCTCGGTCTTGGTGTTGACGACATAACTGGCTCCCATCTGCTTGGCAAGGGCGAGCTTCTCATCATCGATGTCTGCCGCAATGACGGTGGCACCACGCTGGGCAGAGCGTACGACGGCACCCATACCGACCATGCCACAGCCAATCACCATGACGACATCGATATCTGTTACCTGAGCACGACTGACAGCATGGAAACCCACACTCATCGGTTCGATTAATGCACAGGTGCGGGGTGTCAGCAGTCCTGCGGGGATGACTTTCTCCCAGGGCAGGGCGAGATACTCACACATGGCTCCCCAGCGCTGCACACCTAATGTCTGGTTGTGCTCGCAGGCATTGACTCTGTCGTTACGGCATGACGCACATTTTCCACAGTTGGTGTAGGGGTTGACGGTGACGGTCATACCGGGCTTCAGTCCCTCAGGTACGTTCTTGCCAATCTTGACAATCTCCGCACCTACCTCATGACCGGGAACCACAGGCATCTTCACCATCGGGTTACCGCCACGGAAGGTATTCAGGTCACTGCCGCAAAAACCTACATACTTCATTTTCAATAGTACATCGTCATCACCCATCTGGGGCTCTGGAATGTCTATTACCTTCATCACGGAAGGCTCAGTAATTTGAATTGCTTTCATATTTAGTTCATTTTAAATTCTTACTTCTCACCTCTTACTTCTCACCTCTTACCTCTCACCTCTAATATAAATAGAACATCCGTTCCATCATCTGCCATTTCTCATCACTGGTAGCACCCTCACGGCATTGCTGGAACAATGCCATATAGTCTTCCCATTCCTGCTGGCGGGGTAGGGTGGCGAGTCGCTTCATCGCAGAATCCCAGTCGAAGTCGAGTGGGGTCTCCACAATCATGAACAGGCGGTTGCCAAGAATATAGATTTCCATCTCCAGGATTCCTACGGAACGGATGCCGTCCAGAATCTCTTTCCACGCCTCAGGCTCACTATGGCGGCGACGATACTCAGCAATCAACTGCGGGTCGTCCTTCAGGTCCATCGTCTGGCAGTAACGCTTGACGGGCTGCTGATACTCTTTGATAGGATATCCGTTGGTCATAGACTTCTCTCTTGGTGCATTCTGTAACCATAGACGGTCACGATGAGGAAACAAATGAAGGGCAGAACGAAGGAGGCATTAGTAGCGGGGAAGGACTCAAAGACCGTTCCCTGGTCGATAATCATTGCCTGCAATGGGGGAAGTACGGAACCTCCGAGAATCGCCATAATCAGACCTGCCGCTCCAAACTTCGCATCGTCTCCCAGTCCGTCAAGGGCAATACCGTAGATGGTGGGGAACATCAGGGACATACATCCGCTGACACATACCAGGCAATATACACCATATCTGTTCTGGAACAGGATGACACCCACCGTGAAGATCATGGCAAGCACACCGAAGATAGCAAGCAACTTGGCGGGCTTCATCCACTTCATCAGGAAGGTGGCAATGAAACGGGAGCAGATAAAGAATACCATGGCGTAGATATTGAAACGCTGGGACAGTACCTCGGCAGACTGCTCGTCCATCCCTTCTTCCATGAATACCCTCGTGCCATACTGGATAATGAAAGTCCAGCACATAATCTGGGCACCCACATAGAAGAACTGGGCAATCACTCCCTCCCGATAGTATTTCAAGGAGAAGATACGTCTCAGGGTGGGAAGGAAATGGATGTCATGGCTTTGATCACCATTCTTCGGCATCTTAGCGAAGAAGATAATCAGAAACATGGCGACAATGACCAGTCCTATAATTAAATAAGGTGATATCAGAATGCTCAGGTCGGCATCCTTCATCGCCTCAAACTCTGTGTCACTCAGCAGGGCACGGTCGTCACTGCTCATCGGATTGAGCTTCGCCTGAATGAAGTTCATGGCGACAAACATGCCGATGATAGAGCCACAGGGGTTGAAGCACTGTGCCATGTTCAACCGGCGGGTCGCCGTCTCCTCAGGTCCCATCGTGAGGATATAGGGATTACATGAGGTCTCTAAGAACGACAGACCGCAGGTCATGATGAAATAGGCAATCAAGAAACAGCCATAGAGTCCGATGCTCTTGGAGGGAAAGAACAATAACGCTCCTGCGGCATAGAGTCCAAGTCCCATCAGCACCCCCGCCTTGTAACTGTACTTACGAATGAAGATAGCTGCTGGGAATGCCATACAGAAATAGCCTCCGTAGAAGGCGACTTGCACCAATGTGCCGTCGGTCACACTCATGCGGAAAATCTTGGAGAATGCCTTCACCATCGGGTTGGTGATATCATTGGCAAAGCCCCAGAGCGCGAAGCAGAATGTGACGAGGATGAACGGGATAAGATAACTTACCCCGTCCTTCGTTATCAGGGAATTGTTCTTGCTCATACGCGTACCTTATTTATATATAGGTCCGAAGTTGGAGCAGGCACGATAGTCGGCTCCCTCCTTGTCCATGCCGAAGGCGTTCCATGCGGCAGGACGGAAGATGTCCTTGTCTGCGATATTGTGCATACATACTGGAATACGCAGCATGGCACACATGGTGATGAGGTCGGCACCAACGTGTCCGTAACAGATGGCACCATGGTTGGCACCCCAGTTGTTCATTACGGAGTAAACATCCTTGAAGGCATCCTTCGTGGGGTCAAGACGTGGCACAAACCATGTGGTAGGCCATGTGGGATCGGTACGCTTGTCAAGAATCTCATTGGTCTTCGGGTCAAGGTCTACCGTCCATCCCTCAGCGAGTTGCAGTACAGGACCGAGTCCCTGTACCATATTAATGCGCAGCATGGTCATTGGCATACCTCCTCTGGTGAGGAAATGGCTGGAATAGCCACCACCACGGAAATAGTCTCGGTCAGCGGGCATCCAGCTGGTTGCCTTCAGACAGGCTTCAGTATCGGAATCGCTCATCTCCCAATGTGACTTCATGACGGGTTTGCCGTTCTGGTCACTCATGGCACCTGTGGCATCGAGTGTCGTGGCACCACTGTTGATCAGATGGATGAAACCTTGTGCGGCAGCCCCCTCTGGACGCTTGCCTGCTACACGCTCTACAGCCTCAGGACTCCAGTAGGTACGGATGTCTGAGAACATCACACCCTTATTGGTGAGCAGATGTCCGAAGAGCATCGATATGCCGTTGAGGGAATCATTCTCCGTAGCGAGGGTATATGCCTCACGGGGACCGTTCCAGTCGAACGATGTGCACATCATCGACTCGGGGAAGTCGAAATTGGGCTTGTAGTCTGTCCACTGGCGCTGTCCCTGGACACCTGCCGCAATGGCGTTGTGTCCGATAGCCTCTTCCTTATAACCCATCTCAAGCAGTTTCTTGGAACCCTGCATCAGGTCACGGATAATCATCATCGTCTTCACCGTGAACTCCCAGTCGGCATCTTTCTCCTCACGGTTCTTGCCCTTGCCCTTTCCGTTGAAGGTGGTCATGGGAGTGCCTGGGAACAACGGACGGTCTTCGTTATAGTCGTGACCTTCGTTGGGCTTGCAGTATTTCTCTACCCATGCCATTGCCTTCTGGAACTCCTCCTTGTCATAGATGCCAAAGTCGACACGGCGCAGGATCTCAACCAGCGACACATACTCTGTTCGCATACCCAGATACTGCTGCAGGAAATCGGCATTGACAATTGAGCCTGCGATACCCATACAGGTGTTGCCTAATGACAGGTATGACTTACCACGCATGGTTGCCACTGCTTGGGCGGCACGGGCAAAGCGTAGAATTTTCTCTGCCACGTCGGCAGGAATTGTGTTGTCGTTGAGGTCCTGTACGTCATGACCATAGATGCCATAGGCGGGCAGTCCCTTCTGTGCATGGGCGGCGAGAACGGCAGCAAGATAGACGGCACCTGGACGTTCTGTACCATTGAATCCCCATACAGCTTTGGGATAGTAGGGGTTCATGTCCATGGTCTCAGAACCGTAACACCAGCAACTGGTGACGGTGATGGTGGAGCCGACTCCCTCACGCTCGAATTTCTCTGCGCAGGCGGCAGACTCTCCGACACGTCCGATGGTGGTGTCGCTGATGACACACTCCACTTTGGAGCCATCACCATTGCGGAGATTACTCTCGATAAGATTCTTTACTGCGTTGGCAAGTGCCATGGTCTTTTCCTCAAGACCCTCGCGGATGCCCCCCTGACGACCGTCGATGGTGGGGCGGATACCGATTTTAGGATAGTTTGTCATATTAATTTGTTTTAGTTTAACTCTTCAATTTTTCTCACTCACTCATATTCTTAATATAGGGAAGCTCGACGAGTTCTCCGAACCGGTAGAAGCGTCGGGCATTCTCACCCAGCAATAGTCGTTTGTCATTGTCTGTCAGTTCTTGTGATTTCAAGAGGAAGTCGTATGACATGCGATAGGTGATAGCTGTGATGGTACGGGGATAGTCGCTGCCCCACATAATCTTGTCCATCCCCACCAGTCCTGCAGCCTCACGGATAACACGGATGGCAGTGGGGTAGGGGTAGAACTCACTGTTGTAGAGCCATGTGATACCTCCCATCTCGATGGTTACGTGTTCGTTCCTTGCCAAGGATATCTGCTCCCGCCAACTCTTGTTCTCCCACGGATTGGTCTGTGGGGGATTCGCCATCCCCATGTGTCCGATGGCGATACGCAGTCTGGGGCACTCACTGATGACCTCACGCAGTTCAGCAACCTGCTGGTCTCCGTCGGCAAGGGTGATGGAAAGGAGTATGTCTTTCTGCTCCATCAGATGGAACATCCGCATCATTTCCGGGGAGGTCAGCGGATGACCCAACAGACGGTGCCCTGGAATGGCGATGCCCTGGAAACGTCCATCAGCTAAAAGCTGCTCTGCTTGCTCATAGAAACCGTCTTGCAGATAGTCACACATACCACAGACGAAGAAACGGTTGGGATAACGGCTCTTCACCTCGGCAAGATAGTCATTCTGTATGCCGTCAATAAACTCTTGTACCACGACAGCGGCAGCTACTTGTGCATAATCCATGTTGGAGAGGAATACCTCGGCGGAGTTCACACCGTCAATGATAAACGGCGGTATCATCTGTACCTCCTCGTCCAAGAAAATGCTGCGCCCGTTCTTCATCGAGCGGATGACTTTCCCGTCCCAAGTGGTGTCTTGTCTCAACCACAGGTGACTGTGTGCGTCGATGATTACGAGTTTCTCCATCTTACAAACATTTGATCACCGATAATCTCCTGTACCTTCTTGACCAGCTCTTCGTCCATGGGTTCATTGACATACTGGATGTTCTTCAACACATTGTTGGGATTAGCACTGCTGAACAGAGTCGTGGCAATGCGAGGGTTGAAACTGGTAGAGAACTGGATGGCGAGTTTGTCAATGGGATAGCCCTGCTCTTCGCAATAGGCGGATGCCTTGGCACAGGCATCTTTCAGGTCTTTACTGGCAGGATGCCAGTCTGGGGCACCCCGTTGTGATAGCAGTCCCATGGAGAATGGGGAGGCGTTGATGACACCTACGTTATGCTGTTCGAAGAATCCCAGATAGTCCTTCAGCAACGTGTCATTAAGACTGTAATGACAGAAACAAAGCACACTCTCCACCGTTCCCGGCTCAGCATGCTCTATCACCCAGCGCAGGTTCTCTGGCTGCAGGTCGGTGATACCCACATGGTGTACCACTCCTTTCTTGCGGAGCTCCACCAGTGCAGGGAGTGTCTCATCAACGATCTTCTGAAGACCACCTTCCATATCACCCTGGAACTCTACGTCGTGGACGTTGATGAGGTCGATATAGTCGATGTTCAGACGCTCCATACTCTCATAGACACTCTCTGTGGCACGCTTGGCGGAATAGTCCCAGATGTTCTTGCCGTCCTTGCCATAGCGTCCCACCTTCGTGGAGAGGTAGTATTTGTCGCGGGGAATATCTTTCAGTGCCTTACCCAGGACAGTTTCTGCTTTCAGATGACCATAATAGGGTGACACATCGATGAAGTTGATACCGTTCTCGATGGCTGTGAAAACAGCTTGAATACCCTCATTCTCCTTGATACTGTGGAACACACCACCCAGCGAGGAAGCGCCAAAACTCAAGTTTGACACGACCATCCCCGTCTTTCCTATCTCGTTATAGACCATATTTGTTTTAGTATTATTAGTAGTCTTCATTTGTTTTCGAAGTACAAAGATACATATTATTTTTAATAAACGTGCATTTTTCTAAAAAAATGCACGTTTAGGGCGCTAATTGTTAAATATTATTGTATTACACAGCGTTTGATGTAAAAATCGCGGAAATCTGCCCATCTGTAGTAAGGGGCTTGTGTGGTGGGTACGGGTAGTCTTGCCTCCATACCGTTGAGCAGGCATTTTACAAGGATGTCGTTATTTCCCTGTTTCCCCCGGTAGAACACCAGTTGGATGTTACAAGCCTTACATGTCTCCCAGTTCTGGTAGCAGTTCTTGACCTCATAGGGATCCTCCGGGTCCAGGTCGGCTCCGTTGATACCCATTAGAACGGTCAGGGGACCGATGAACGAGTCGTGTCCAAAACGCAGGTCTGCGATATGGTCACTGGTGCCAGCCAGTACAGCGTCGGCTTTCTGGATGATGTCCTGCAAGATGGGGATGACCACATATTTGTCGGAGAATACCCAAGAGTAGGAGCCTAAGTTAGCTGCCTCCCACTGCTCGGCAATCTCCTCGTCAGTTATCAGATTGCCCATCATCCCTTCATAATTGATGCTGGGAAGCGTCTTATAGAAGTCGATGAGGACATAGGCGTTCTTATGCTTGTTGCCAGCCAGTCCTTCTGTCGAGGTGAAGGTTCTTGCCAGTACTTTGTCCACTAATGTGTTCTCGCTCTTAAACTGACTACGGTTCGCTTCGTAACGGGGCTTTACCTTGGGATAGTCGTGCTTATGGGGATTCTGACGGTCGTTAGGTACGACGGCATCGAGGGTGAAACGTGATGACTGCTCACGGATCTCAATCTTCGGGTTACACTGTACTAACTCCTGGCAGCATGCGGACATGCTGAGCACACACCGTCCTGAAAGGGAGGAGACGGCAAGTATATTACCACCTTTTTTAAAAACCTCAGTGAACTGGTTATACATTCTCCGGGCGATACCTTGGTGCTGCTCCCATCCTAACTGCGTCAGTTCTCCGACACCCGTCATCAACTCGTCTTTGACGGCAATGAACTTCCTGTAGAATGTCTCGCCCTCCGGGGTGAGCAGTTGTTTCTCGTGGGCTGTTGTCAACAAGGTGTCCAGGTCTTTATACAACTTGGAACTCCAGTTGTATCGCGACCCATGACGTGCGTAGTGGCTGATATAGAAGGGCTTGTAGCCACGGGGTGCCTTTGTCATCGGGGCTGTCTCGAACAGGTAGGGACAGTCATTACCATAGGCTTTCCTTGGGTTTTCCTTGAGCTGGGTGAGTGCGTCGGCAGTCTGTGCCCATGTTGTCAAGGCAGCGAATCCTAATAGGAGGGTTAAGATGGTTTTCTTCATATACTTGTGTTTTATTTTTGCAAAGATAATCTTTTTTTTCTAAAAAATGAGTACTTTTGCAGGTAGAATGATAAAAATGATGATAAAGAGTTTACGCAGACCGGTTTCGCTTTTAGTTTTTTCGTGTATTGTCAGCATAGGGACTTTACTGCTGTATAACATTCCGTTTATAGAATATTCGGCAGACAATTCCAATACGGGTACTGGTGGGAAGGTATTCCTGCTGACATCATTGGTCGTCATCATGTTGACGCTTAACTTCATGATGACCTATCTGGTGATGTTCCTGTTGAGAAAAGTGGGGCGTATCCTGCTTGCCATCCTTTCGATGATCAATGCGACAGCGGTTTATTTCATCATCACCTATCATGTGATGATTGATGCGACGACCATAGAAAACGTCTTCAATACAAGATATTCAGAGGCTTCTGGTTTTTTCAGCGGCTCGCTGTGGCTTTTCCTGTTGGTTGCAGGTGTCCTTCCCGCTGTGTTTTGTCTGTTACAGCCGATAGTCTACGGCAAAGCGAGAAAATTGGGCATTTATTGTGGGGGCTCTCTTGCCGTCATTCTGGTGATGGCGTTGGCGAATATCAACCAGACATTGTGGATCAGTCAGCACGACACGGAATTGGGTGGGTTGCTGCAGCCATGGTCGTACATCGTGAATACCGGTCGTCTTGCTGCCAGTCATCATGATGAGCAGGCCGAGGAGATCAAACTTCCTGACGGAAAGATCACAGACCACCAAAAGGCGGTCGTCGTACTCGTCATCGGTGAGTCGGCAAGGAAGGCTAATTTCCAACTTTACGGTTATCAGCGTGCTACCAATCCGCTGCTGTCTAAGCAGGAAGGACTGAAAGTCTATCAGGCTACATCCTGTGCTACGTATACCACGGCAGGCTCCAAAGCCATTTTGGAGCCGAAGAACAGTGACGACCTGTACGAGCTGTTACCTAACTATGCATTCCGGACGGGAGTCGACGTGACATGGCGTACGTCTAACTGGGGGGAGCCGCCTATACATATTGATGAATACCTTACCGATGATGACCTTGCCACGCAGTATCCCAATGCGGATGTCCACTATGACGGAATCCTCTTTGAGGGACTCCGTGAGCGAATCGCCTCCAGCAAGAAGGAGAAGGTGTTGATCGTGTTGCATACCAGTACCAGTCATGGTCCGAAGTATGCCGACAAGTATCCGAAGGAGTTTGAGGTCTTTAAGCCTGTGGCAAAAAACGTGGAGGAGGGCGAGAAGAATGTCGGGTTGCTGGTCAATGCGTACGACAATACCATTGTTTACACCGACTTCCTGTTGAATGGTCTTATCAATACCTTGCGGTCGATGGAAGACTGGCAGAGTGCCATGATATTCATTTCCGACCATGGAGAGTCGCTTGGCGAAAATAAGATGTTCATGCATGGGCTGCCTATGAGTCTGGCTCCTAAGGAGCAGTATGAGATACCATTCCTCGTATGGACCTCAGAGAACTTCAGAGACTATAAGCGAGTATCAAGTCAGCAGAAGGCACAGGATGGTGAACTGCCTGCGGTTCTTGAACAGCATTATATCTTCCATTCCGTGCTCAACCTACTGTCTATCCAGTCTCCGGCATATAACAAAGACTTTGATATCTTCCAGAAAGTCAAGATTCAGTGAATCCAATTTGATTTACAATGAAGGGACCGTCTTCTTACCTCTCAGGTTGTCGGGCAGTGCATTTCGGTTCAGGTACAGATAAACGGTGTTCAGTATCATGTAGTCGCGCGACATATACCAGATACCCTTGTATAACCCGCTCTCACCCCATGAGTTCTTTACCATATAATAAGGTTCCCCTTGTTCGTCGACAGCCTTGCCGTAGATAAGCATCACGTGGTCGTAGGTGAATCGCCAGTCGTCCCATTGCTCTTGTCGCATCTGCTGTGTGGGTACGATACCGTCAGGCAACATGGCAAGTCCCGTTCGTGTGAAGTCGCCAGTCACGTCACCGCCCCATGCCACGGTATAGCCTGCGTCCAACGCCTTGTTAAGCACATCCATCAGGTCTGCGATAGGGATGTTGTAACTGGGTTTCAGTCGCCATTTATAGGGTGCCTCAATGACAAAAGACTCGTTGAAAGGGTGATGCGTATAACTGGTCAGGCTGACGTAGTCGTCGGGGTTGAGTCCCAGACTCTCGGCGAATGATGTCGGAGTGTATGTCTTTCCCTCATACACAAACGACTCAGGGCACCTGCCTACGAATCGCTCGATGACAGCCAGCACACTGTCCCTCCAATGAGGCAACGGCTCTTTAGCGTCCTCCCTGACGGCAGCCCTCACCGTACGCTCCAACTGCGGGAAGAAAACCTTGAAGTTGGCAAGCGAGTCACCTGTCAGGGAACCAGGTGCGGGCATCGCCGTCTCAGGGCAGATACCGTATCGGCGTATCACGTCCACCACATCGTCGCAAGAGCCACCCTCGGAAATCTGGCTGTAGCCGTGCATACGGACATAATGGGTGGCACAGTCCATATAGTCGCGGTTCACCACGAACATCTCACATAAGTCGTAGGTCTTGCCCGTCTTGCGCAGGATCTCACTCTCCAGATACCCAAGCGTGGCGTAAGCCCAGCAGGTGCCACTGCGATACTGGTTCTTCACACTGGTTATCGGATTCTCCTTTACTGTCGTGAAGGTTTTCTTTATCTTCTTGCTGCTTGCCTGCTTTTGCAGGTTTTCCTGTGCCGTTACCACTGTTGTCAGTAATACTGTGGCAATGAAAGTCAAAATTCTTGTGTTCATAACTTATTTGAGCAAAATCAGGTGCAAAGTTACGAAAAAAACGAGAGCATAACAAATGAAGCCATCATAAAAATATGTCTGCCCTCGGACGTGAGTTCGACATAGCAAGGCGTAGCGAGTCACGTCCTTCAGCAGTCAGTCCGCACTCCACCATTGCCATGGTCGTTTCCGTGACGAATGTTCTTTCTAATAATAGTTCCATGATATGAATGGCTAATTGGTTTTTACTTTTTTGTAACTGAGATTTGAGATTTGAGATACATACCCCCTGTTTTTCCAAACATCAATCATATGAACCAATGCAAAGGTATATAAATCTCACTTAATCATCAAAAAAAGCCGATTCCATCGGAAAGAAAAAACCGAAAAAATGGTTTAAATAAGTTCTATGGTCTCATTTTGGGAACAATTATACCACTGACTTTTTTTCCGCTTGTTTTATTTGATTTCCAATCACAATTATCGTATAAATGGGTTTAATTTTGTTAACGCGTTTTAATTTGTATGGTTGTTTTTGTTAATAATTGTTATCTCAAGTATTCGTGTACGAACACAATCTGACTATATGGATTTTGTTTCGTATCATAGAATATGGAAATAAGAAAGAGAAATCAAGTCCTAAAATTCTACGTCTGGTACTACGGACAAAAGATAAATATAAAATTGCTATTATCTCAATAAAAAATCGTATATTTGCACCAAATAATTTACATAGCGTATGCAAACTAAAAAGATTGAACAACCTATGAGGCTGTATCTTGACAGCCTGAAAGTAAGAGGACACAAGATCCTGAGTGATGACACAATGAACTACCTAACGGCACCGGGTTCACAGTGTGCCGCCTATGAGTTCAAGCAGGAGGGTGAAAACGACCACGAATTCCTGCGACTCTTCTCGACCTGGCTCCACGAATTTCCCCAGATTGGCGGCCACACGGAATACTATTTGCTGATGGGGATGCGTCAGGGCGAGCACCTGACAGATGAGGAGTTTGAATTTTTAGAGCGCAATGTCGCCGAGTGCTTCGCCAGCAGCCACGGCTGGTACTACGAAATAAACCATCGTATGCGTTTCCGCCTCAACATCACACTCATCATAAGTCAGCACAGGGAATTCAGGCGACTGATCAAGAAAGAACTTCCCTAGAATATGAGGACAGTAATTGATTCCTTCGGAGAATCAATTACCTATCCCCTTTGATTTTAAACAGTGTTTTCGAGAACCGACTTATCCTAATTATTTCGTATATTTGCGCCCAAAAATAATCGACTAACAAATTGAATATGAACTGTAGCATTCAAAAAATGAAGAGTGGTCTTCTACGTGAGGATCACCTCTTGTACAAAAAAATAATAGGCGAACAGCCTATTTGGTGGAAACTTGTAAATAAAGATAAGGATTTCTACATTGAAATTAGAAAAGAGAATATCATTGATGTATATTATCGAGGTGGTCGTGTCGCCCAAATTATGGCAAAGAGAAATCAATTTGAAGCTACAGCTCATCCCAAATACACAGATGATAATGTTACTAAAGATAATCCTAAATACTATCGTAAATCTAAGTCAAAGAAAGGTATTACTTATACAGCAATATATCAAAATTGCATGAGTCTTATTTCAACGGAAGAGGGGTTGGCATTAATGAAAGAACGCATAAAAAATAATTATGCTACTGAAGATGTTGACGATGCAGAAAAAACTAGTGAGAAAAGTATTCAAGGAAGATTAATAGTAGAAAACAGACATCTTTATCTTGATTCGGAATTTGCATATAAATTACTTGCGCAACCCCGCAGTAGAAAAACGGTACGATTTGATTTGGTGAAGATAGAAGATAACAAATTAGTTTTCGTTGAATTGAAACGTTTTTGGGATAATAGGATGAGGACATCCAAGGGAAATCCTGAAATAATCGAGCAGATGACAAATTATAAAAACTTTATAGAAGAGAATAAAGAAGTTCTTCTGTCATATTACAAAACTCTTTATAAGATTAAAGTTAAATTGGGGTTGACAGTTCCTCAAATTGACGATATAGAGAATCTGATATTAGACCCTAATCCTCAATTACTGGTAGCAATGTGTCACGAAGATTCAAAACATGGTGTAAATTCTAAAAAGGATAGAGAGGAATATATTAAAGCAAAGCTTGCTACAATCAATATTAAACCTCAATTTCGGAATATATGAACATCATGATCCATCGCGGCCTTGAACAGATTGGAGGCTGCATCACAGAAATAAGTACAGAAAACTCACGTGTCTTCATTGACATGGGACAGAACCTGCCTGGCAATGGTGAACAGACTACACCAGAACAGGATAAGGAAATGGTGGAGGACATCTTCAGGAATAATCCAAAGGCGCACGAAGCTGTTGTATACACTCATGCCCATGATGATCATGTTGGGCTGTTCCATTTTGTCCCTAACAATGTTCCCCAATATATTGGCGAGGGTGGTAAAGAAATCTTAATTGCCAAATATGAAAAGATAAAAAAGGTTCATGAACTGGACTACAATGTATCTTCGGCTGTATCTGCCCACAATGGTAGTGAATCGCAAAAACAGTCATGTGAGCGATTGGCCAAGACAATAGAAGAGGATAAGGAAAAGATACATAGGTTGAACAGTTTCCGTACTTGGCAACGTACTAAACCACATGCCCTGCCACAGTCTTTTGAGGTGGGTGATATTCGCATTACACCATTTTTTAATTGCCATTCCATATACGACTCCTATATGCTTCTGATAGAAGCTGATGGCAAGCGGATATGGCATACAGGCGATTATCGTATGCATGGGTATATGGGTAAGGGACTGATACCTACACTAAGCCGCTATGCTACGGATATAGATATCCTGATTACCGAGGGTACGATGCTGAGTCGTGATGAAGAATGTATCAACGAGCGCATTGTCTCTCGCAAAATGGCAAGCGTCATGGATGCCTTTAAATATGTGGTGGTGTTGGCATCAGCTACAGACATCGAACGCCTTGCATCTATCAAAGAGGCAGCAAAGAAAGCCCACAAGGATTTGTATATTTGTAGTGGTTACATGAAGCGGACGATGCAGATATTTACACGTCGCGAGGCAGAGGCTTCGAAGGGATTATTCAGTTTCCATCCTAAGTATGTTGGCTACAAGAACGCAGAGATACCCGCTTTGCCTACGATGCGGAAGAAAGGCTTTGTCCTTATCTCTGGTGTAATGCAACAGGCATTTGCGCTGGATCTTTGCGAGGAATTGGATCCATCAGAGGTTTTATTTATTTATTCTTCTTGGGATGGCTATTACAAAGATCCAGAACAGGTGAAAGTTAATCCTCGATATAAGATGTTCCGCGATGCATTTCAGAACGTTGTAGATATACACACCTCTGGGCATGCTGATAGAAAGACAATTAAGCAAGTCATTGAAACCGTAAATCCAAAGGAAGCGATTATTGGAATTCATAAGGATAAAGGTCAGACTTTGGAGTCATTGGGGTTGAGTGAAGAGATAAAGAAAAATATTATTAATCAAAGATTTATAGAATTTTGAAAATTACATTCATTAAAGGCAACGAAGTTAAAACGATTGATGATTGGAAACTATATGCTGCCCCAAAAGGAAAAGGCAAGCAATGGGTGGAAGGTCGAAGTGCATGGTGTATGGCAGATTTTGCAATAAACCATCCTAAACAATTCCAAAGTATGATCACTGATATACTAAAAGAATGCGCAATTGAACTCCAAAATTTTAGTTGCGAACCTGAAGCAGTTGCAGGTTTAGGAAAAGGAATGAAATCTGGTGGTCAACGCAATCATGATTTATTAATGATTGGCTCCATGAACTGTGTAATAGGTATTGAGGCAAAGGTGTCTGAATCTTTTGACGAACCTTTTGGCAAAGTATATGAAAAAGGAGGCAATAAGAAAGCACGCGCTTATGCTCTTAAAAAATTTCTGACTCCAGAAAAGGATGTAGATAAAATAGGATACCAATTATTTACTGCGACACGAGGTTCTATGGTGTCTGCGATGAAAGCTGGGTATACAAATGCGATTCTACTCATCATTGTTTTTGAAGGAAAAATCAAATTAAACAAGGGCGAAACTGAAGAGGATTATGAACAAACAATTAAAAAAAATGATGAAGATTTTGTCAAGTTTTTAAAAAATGTTGGTGCAGATGAAAATGGAATGATTCAAAGAGTAATTGAAGGAAAAACGATTAATTGTTGGATTAAAAAGATAAAAATAAATATACCAACTTATACGAGTGTAGAATGAGAATTCTGCACCTCTCTGATACTCACGGTCTTCATCGAAAGATTAAGAACTTACCAAAAGCTGATGTCATCATTCATAGTGGTGACATCAGCCATAATGGTACAGAGGATGAGGTATTGGACTTCTTGAACTGGTTCATAGAACTGCCATATCAGCACAAAATCTTTGTGACTGGCAATCACGATTTGTGTTTGTGGGATGCTGAGGGTATCGAGGATCTGCCTGATAATGTTCATTTTCTGCAAGACAAAAGCGTAGTGATCGATGGCGTAAAGTTCTTTGGGCTGGCCTATAACCATTCTGAAGAACTGATACCAGACGATACGGATGTTGTCATAACCCATGAGCCACCAGTTATGATTCTCGACGAGTCTTCTGGCATCCATTGGGGTAATGCACCATTAAAAACCCGTATAATGGAGATAAAACCTCGATACCACTTCTTTGGTCACGCCCATGAGAGTTATGGCATACAAAAACTGGAAGGCATTGTTTTTTCTAATGCCTCCCTGCTTGATGACAAAAACCGTCTGGTAAGAAAGCCCAGACTTATACAAATCCAATCTTAGGCTTTTCACCTTTGACGATGCACTCATCTGCACAGTACTGGATGATTCTGTCCTCATTGACAACGTCTGTACCATAAAGGATGCTGTCAACATCGCACTTGCGGGCAATGTTCTCTATCTGCCCACCGCTGAAGTCATAGTTGGAAGCGAGTATATTTGCAGTATTCCCGGAAATGGCAGGCATCAATGATTGCCATATCCTGACTCTTTGGGCCAATTCCGGCTTATCGAACTTGATCTTATAGAGGAAGCGGCGCTCAAATGCAGCATCAATATTCTGTACCAGATTAGTGGTGGCAATCATGATGCCTTCAAGCGATTCCATTTCCTGAAGGATAATATTCTGCACAGAGTTTTCCATCTTGTCAACAGAACGTTCTGCATCCTGCTTTCGTTTTCCTATCACCCCATCTGCTTCGTTGAAAAGCAGGATTGGGACTATCTTTGTGCGTTTAACGATAGTGCGGTATTGGTCAAAGAGTTGCTTGATGTTTTTCTCACTCTGCCCAACCCACATGCTTTTAACTTGCGAAATATTTACTTGCATAATATCTCGGCCTGTCTGACGGGCAAGTTGGAACACACTTTCAGTCTTTCCTGTTCCTGGAGCACCATAGAAAAGGCATGTAAAGCCTTTGCGAAGTCCCTTTGACTCCAAACGACTACAAATGCTGGCATAGTGACTCTCTGATAACAGTTCAGACAGGCAATTCAGCTGTTGACTGACTTGCTCTCCAAAGAACAGTTCCTTTGCCGTGATTTCCTGACTATGCAGAACGTCACAATCTTTGCGGTCAGTTGTCTGGATGACATAATTTGAAAGAAGTGTTTCACGTGCTTTATCTGTCAGCCTAAAACTCTCCATATCCCTGAATCCATCTGCGTGGGCATTCTCTATCCATCCCAGAGTAATCAAATAGTGAGTGCCACGAGTCATCTCATGTTCGAAATATTGTATATCCATCCTTGAATCATATAAGAAAGAGATATGATTGAGAGGCACATTCTCTGTGCCGTCCGTAATAAGATGACGACACATGTGGGCCAAAATAATCTCATCCATCTCTGTCAGCCTCGTCTGCCTGAGTGACTTAACAAAGGGCAGACTGGGATTCTCGTCAAAGATGCGCTGAACCTCTTCAACGAGCAATTCTGAAGATAGCTCATCTTCATAGCGGAGATGGGTGATTTCGTATATTTGTTGGAAGATGCTAAAGTCGGATGCATCCTTATACGATTTCTTTTGATAAATCTCGTTCTTTATGAGATTATCCAACAATAACTTTGGCACAACAAAGCCGTGTTCTCCTTTACTGTCTGCTTTCTTATGTAGGAGTCCCATTTTCACAAGTCCTTCCACCTCATTCGCATATTGCAAGATTTGTACATTCTGACATTTAAGATAGCTGGCAATGTCGGAGAGTTCAGTTTCTTTATAGTCTGTTCCTAACTCTATGAAGAGAGAAAGGAAAACGGCCTGCATTTTACTGATACCCTGACGTGCAGACAAATAGCTGATAAAGCCATCTGCCTTTTCAAAGAAATCATTACTTAAATAAGATCCTTTGGCCAAACTGACAATACCGGCAATGGAAGCCAGCATCGTCAGTTCTGAGTTTTGTGCTTTTTTCATTTCAAAACGTCTTTCATTAATTAATGCCATGTTGTTAAAATTTAAAGTATTAATAATAAAGATTATATAATATGCCTACAACAATAAGCAATCATCAATTCTAATTTTGTTTCGACAGATTCATCAGCAGCAAGGCCCCAAATCGGATTCTTCGTATTGGCAAACAGTTCAATGAGACCATTCCTATCCTCAATGTCTTCTATTGACGGCCTGTTGTTTGGATTATACTTGATGTAGACCATTTTCAGAATACACTCAGAAAAACATTCCTTGTGTAGTAGAAGTTTATTTGTAATCTCTTCAAGGCTACATCCCTTTTCATAAATGACAGTTAGAGACTGGTCTTTTACAAGTTTGGCCACATAATCCTTTGATATATGGATTGGCATGACTTTTGTGTTCAAACAATAATCCATAACACTCTGACGAAAAGTTTCACTCCCGTCATTCTTAATCGGTTTGCTAAATTTGATATTCATATTTGTAGATTTATTAATTGTACATTCTAAACACAGCAGATTCGTTAGTTATGATTCTTATGTCTTAGCTTCAGACAATTATAGAAGGTGTCTTTTGTAATGCCACTGACACCGCCTAAGAATTTTATTTCACGAAGATTCAAATTATAGACAAATGTATCGTTTGTTGTTAGTTCTACAGGCTGTTTGACGATTATCGACTCTATGAATGTATTTGCACTGATGTCTGCAATCTTTTTTACACACATAGGGACAACATAGTGCTTTTGCTGAGTCCAACAGCATAACAACTCCTGCTTTTCGTCATCTATCAGAGCATCATTCTCTACATGATAGCCGTCTGCATGGCAAATCAAACCCTCAAAACACTTATGGGCCGTGACAATGCCACGTTCTATATGCCTTACAGATTTAGGGATAACTAATGTCTTCAGACGGTGACAGCAATAAAAAGCCCAATATCCTATCTCTTCCAGACCTTCTGGCAACTCTATTGATTCTATACCGCTGCTATCGAAAATCTCTGGGCTCAGTCTTTTAAGGCTTGAAGGAATTGTAATCTGTTTTAATGACTTACAGCCTTGAAAGGTATTTTCGCCAATATCCTCTATGCCATCCGGAATGTTGATATCGAATAGTTGACTGCACCTACAGAAAGCGCCAATCCCAATTCGCTTTAGTGTAGATGGAAGAACAACTTTTTTCAGGTTACGACAAATCTCACACATAGAGCCTGGTATTTTTATCATACCTTCTGGCAGAATCAGTTCTTCGAAAGTTTCACCGATAAAGGCATTTACCTCCAACTCTTTCGCTGTTTTCAAATCTAATATTTTCCTTTTGGTCATACTCATTATTTTAGTTGAATGTTTTTTGTTGATATGATTGTTTTTTCTTTTCACTACTGAAGATTTTCCTTATAATAAGCATAGTCGATATTGTTATTAAGATTGCCGCACAAACAGCGGATAACAACAGCTGGAACGCCACATTGATAATAGCAAGATACCAGTTCGTTTTTTTGAGATTATAGACATAAAGAACGATTGTAGCTAAAGTGCCAGCTATATATATGAGCCAATACAAATCCTTCATACTCGTTTGGTTTCCCAATAACAGAAATGCAAGGAACAAAAAGACCATAGTACAGAATAATATGGGCTTGATTGCAAAAATGCTGTATTGAAATGGACTCAGCACTTTCTTATTGTAATAGTAGGCACATATCCATAAAACAATCCCCAGGCTTACTAAAAACCTTGGCTCATGTGATAGTTGATCTAATGATTGAAATATCATATTCATATCGTTTTCTTAATTTCTAATTCACGATACGAAGAACTTTTTATAAAATCAGATTGTTTTCGCGCACAGCATTTTCGTTTAAGAAACTTTAAGATATTTGTAGAAAACTGGCCGTTTTTATCCTTCAAAATATCGCCGCCTATTTTCCCTCAAAGCCTTATATATGAAATTAAAACAACTTAATTTTCTGAGCAATTTGTCTTAGCCTGAAATACGTTGACTCCTGCCAAGCCTCTTAAGAGTTAAAAAGAGTTATGAGAAAAGGTCAACGTTTCCAGTACAAAGTCCACAAACCCGGGAAAAGGGACAACAAAAGCAGGAAAGCAGACAACCTGATCAGAGAGATAAGTCAACAGAATCAGTATAATAAACAGTAATTAACAAAACAGCAACAAATCAAGGCTCAAAAGGAGTCAACGCTATACAGGGAAAGACAACAATATTAATGGGATAAAAAATCTCAAATCTCAAATCTCAGTTATTTAGTGTGAATTGCAGATATGTGGTTAGTATTTTTATTATATATATAATATATATTATATATATAATAATATATATACATAAAATATACACACAAGTCTCGTTTTCCATTTCAACAACTGAGATTTGAGATTTGAGATTTTTCCACGACGAAAACAACAACAATATTTGCTTAACCCCTAAGGAATAGCCTCTAATGGGGTAAAGGAATATCTCCCGTGCCCCACGGCAGATATTAGAGTGAAGCATGGGAGATATTAGAGTGAAGCAAAGGAGATATCGGAGTGAAAATAGCCCCTATTCATTAACTTGTATTAACAATAATTCTTCATTTTATTAACATATTTTTACACGATTTTCCCTCCAAACTATTGACATCGCATGTTAAATGTAGTACCTTTGCACTTGACAATAGGGTCAAGTGCGATTGCGGGCTGCGGCTCAGCATAGCTCGAGCGAGCTGGTTTATGGTTCATGGTTCAGGTTTTAGGCTTCAATGTTAAAATGGAAATGTAGGGACTCGGAAATGTAAAGAAAAGGAATCTTTTCTTTTGTAATTCACTGGTTTTTCATAACTTTGCAGCAGAAAATTCAAACGCAATAGAGAATAAGGTATTTATGAGTCCTGCGGCATGCAGCTTGTGGAGGCAATCATCAGCCAGAACTTCCGCACGCCGGGCACCATCGATGCCTCGCTGTTCAGCATCTGCACGCTCAACGTGGACGGACTGCCCGCCATAATAAACGAAAAAACAGATAATTAATTAAGATAATGAAGAAGATAATAACCTGTTTATTGGCCGTCTTAGGCATGACATCTGCTTGCGGTCAGAAGAACTATGAAGATGTTGATGTTTCAGGGTTTGCAGAACTTATCGCAGATACCAGTGTGATAGTACTTGACGTAAGAACCATTGATGAATATAGTGACGGTCATATTGAGCGTGCTATCAACATTGATGTGAAGAAAGATGACTTTCTCCAGAAAGCCCAGGCAACAATACCCACTGACAAGACGGTTGCAGTCTATTGCCGTAGTGGAAGAAGGTCGGCAAACGCTTGCGGAAAACTGAGTTCGGTGGGTTATAAGTGTGTCAATCTAAAGGGTGGTATCTTGGCTTGGATGGACGAGAAGAAACCTGTCATTACAAAATAACTGATGGACTACCTGCCTAAAGACCCCGCGATACTGGTATCAAGTGTCAACATGCTTCTGAGAGACGAAGAGTTTGACAGCTTAGAATCGCTGTGCTATGCCTTCAACCGGGAACCGCAGGATATCAAGGAGTACCTGCTCGGAAAAGGCTTCGTATGGAGTGAGCAACAGAAGCAGTTCAGACCTATAGGCTACGCAATAGAAAGATGATGAAGAAAATCATCAACCCATGGAGTGGCAATCCAAAGTACAACTGCTTTGGGTGTTCGACCAACAACCCGTTCGGACTCCACATGGAGTTCTACGAGGACGGTGACTATCTTGTGAAGCAGATGCAGATTTTTTTTCTCTCAAGTCAGAGACATACACGAATAGAATTGTGATATCACGGAAGAATAGCATCTGATAGTATAAACACTTGTCCGAGCACTCTAACAATACGAATATGTATTTTGCTTATAAAAAACGGTAAACTTTTTTTAATATGCGAAAGATTTTGTATATTTGCAGCAAAATAATCATAGAATTATGTCGAACAATCAACAGAATGTGATGCTTAACAGGCTGAAGGCTGCCTTGGCAGAACAAGGAAGAACAAACCGCTGGCTTTCAGAACAGCTTGGCAAATCAGAGAATACCGTTTCCAGATGGTGTGCAAACAAAGTACAACCATCTATTCAACAATTGAATGAGATTGCAACCATTTTGGATGTGGATGTAAGAACTTTAATAACACCTACAAAGTAGATAGATATTGATTAGAGATCAAAAGCAACAATAAAGAAACAAAAATAACAAAGATATGAATTTAGCAACAATCATCAAGGATTCAGATTATAATTTGAATTTGTTTTCTGAAGATTATGTCAAGGAATTAGAGAATAATATTATCGACAAGAATGGCAAAGCTTATATTCTCTGTCAGATAAGGAATAAGGAAATTAAGCTAACTCCTGAAGAGGTTGTGCGCCAACTGTATTTGATGGTGCTTATGCGGGATTATAGCTATCCCAACTATCGAATACAATTAGAATATGAAGTTTCTTTTGGACGAGAAAAGAAACGTGCAGATATAGTCATTACAGACAAAGACAATCATAATGTTCCATATATCATCGTAGAGCTAAAGAAACCGAAACTTCGTGATGGCAAGGAACAGTTGAAGGGTTATTGTAATGCAACAGGCGCCCCTATTGGAGTATGGACCAATGGGCAACAGATTTCATATTACCATCGAAAAGATCCCAATTATTTTGAAGACATTAGCAACATTCCTAATGCCCATCAGAAACTTTCGGACATTATTGGAGAAAAGTGGACTTATGAAGATTTGAAAAAACACGATAAACTTGTCAATGAGCGAAAATCGCTGAAAGACCTCATCCTTGAAATGGAAGATGAGGTGTTGGCGAATGCTGGGGTGGATGTTTTTGAAGAAGTCTTCAAGCTCATTTTCATGAAGCTTTATGATGAGAAAGAAAGTGGAAGGAAGCCAAATCGAAATCTAGAGTTCCGCAATTATGGAGAAACAGAAATCGAATTAAAGAAACGATTGCAAGACCTATTTGATAAAGCGAAGAAGAAACATCCTGGTATATTTGCTATAGATGAGAAAATACAACTCACGCCATCTCACTTGTCTGTTTGTGTATCTTCACTTCAAAATGTAAAATTGTTCAATTCTAATCTTGAAGTTGTTGATGAGGCCTTTGAATATCTTATTAACAAGAGTAGTAAGGGAGAAAAAGGACAGTATTTTACGCCTCGTTATGTGATTGACATGTGTGTTCGGATGCTTAATCCTCAAAAACACGAAACAATGATTGATACAGCTTCTGGTAGTTGCGGATTCCCTGTTCACACTATGTTTTATGTCTGGAGGAATATTATGGAAGATTTGGGCATACCCCAAAGTGAACAATATACTATAGATGAGAAGCCTGCAGAATGTGAAGACTATGTTAAGGATCATGTTTTTGCAATAGATTTTGATGAAAAGGCTGTACGAGTAGCAAGAACGCTTAATTCCATAGCAGGTGATGGTAAGACTAATGTGCTCTATATGAATACATTAGACTACGAGCGCTGGGATGACAATCTCACTAATGCAGACTGGATGGAGAGCTATTCTCAAGGCTGGTTTAAATTGATGAAGCAAAGGGCTAATCGTAATAATTTTCGCGATTTTAATTTTGATATAGTAATGGCAAACCCTCCCTTTGCTGGCGATATTAAAGAAAGCCGCATACTAGCCAAATATGAAATAGCAAGAAGTGTAGGATACGACAAATTGAAAGAACTACCTCAAGGTGCTAAATATGAAACATGTGATGGGGATGCTCCTAATTTTGCCGAGGTTCTTAGAAACGGTGGTGAGACTATCTATCAAATGGCTGATGGCACATTCCGTAAAACGAAATTGAAGGAAGCACCAAAGATGAGCCGCGATGTTCTCTTTATAGAGCGCAATCTTGATTTCTTGAGACCTGGCGGGCGTATGGCAATTGTACTTCCTCAAGGACGTTTTAATAATGCAAGTGATAAGTATATTAGAGAATATATCGCAGATCGTTGCCGTATCTTGGCTGTTGTTGGATTGCACGGGAACGTATTTAAACCTCATACAGGTACAAAGACGAGTGTTCTGTTTGTACAGAAATGGGACGTTGAAAAATGCCCACGAGTAGATGATTACAATATTTTCTTTGCTACCATGAAGGAACCGAGCAAGGATAATAGAGGTGATAAGATATACCGAGAAAAGATTAATGAGGATGGCACCAGTGAACCATTATTAGACTCTCATGGTCATCTGATAGTAAAACATGATTTGTTTAATCATGATGGTCTGACAGAAGATGGAATTGCTGAAGCCTTTGCCGAATTTGCCAAGAAAGAGCATCTGTCTTTTTTTGCGGACGCCCCTTTAACGAAGTAAAATACAAAGCATTGTTAGAGGGGCTTGAGATTCGAGAATTTCAGTTATCAGAGTGTATTAAGAATAAAGACTACAGAATTGACACTGATTATTACATTAAGAGTCCACTTAAAAATGAGGACCTAACTTACAAAAGAATTGGTGATTGCTTATTATATTCGCAATACGGTATTTCTATCGAAATGAATGAGGTTAACAAAGGATATCCCATCTATCGAATGAATGAAATACACGATATGCTGTGTGATATAGAGACCAATAAATATGCAGATATTGATAAAGATACATTTGAAATCTTTAGACTAAACGATAAAGATGTTTTGTTTAACAGGACAAATTCTTACGATTTTGTAGGTAGAACAGGTGTTTATTATAATAATGATGGAGTTGAACGAACATTTGCTTCTTATTTAGTCAAATTTGTTCCTAATTCTGAAATTATTTTACCAGAATACTTAGCTACATATTTAAATACTAAGCACGGTATTGGGGATATAAAGCGTCGTGCTCGGCAATCTATAAATCAGACTAATGTAAATCCGGAAGAAGTGAAAGAAATGGATATACCAATTCTTTCAATGGATATTCAGAAAGCTATACAAGATAGAGTTGTATTTGCAAACAAATTAAGGTGCCAAGCTGATTGTTTATATAAAGAAGCTGGTAATTATTTGTCAGAGACTATAAGTGATAAAAAGGTTTTGATATCCGAAAAGAATATAAATATTATTAGTTATAAGCGGTCTTTTCTAGAGACAGGACGGTGGGATGCCGAGTATTATCAACCACAATATGAAGACTATTCTAAGTTAGTTCAGAGTTACCAGAATAGTAACGAATATATTGGAAGCATTTGTAATATAAAAGATACAAATTACATTCCTAATTCAAAAAGGAAATATAAGTATGTAGAGCTTTCAAATATTAGTAAGCATGGCAGTATTGATAGTTGTACAGAAAGTGAAGGAAGGGAATTGCCGTCACGTGCTAGAAGAATAGTCACAACTGGAGATGTTATTGTGTCTTCTATAGAAGGCTCGTTAGATAGTTGTGCCCTTGTCACAGAAGAATATAATAACGCACTTTGTTCTACAGGTTTTTATGTTGTTCGATCATCGTTCTTCAATCCTGAGACTCTACTTGTTTTGTTCAAATCAAAACCTATTCAGATGTTGATGAAGAAAGGATGTTCTGGTACGATTCTGACAGCAATCAGCAAAAATGAATTAGAGAAAATTCCTCTACCTTTAATCACAGAAGATGTGCAAAAGCAAATTGCCCAGAAAGTTCAGCAAAGTTTCTCTTTGAGAAGTGAAAGTAAACATTTGCTGAAACTAGCTAAACAAGCGGTAGAAATAGCGATTGGTGAGGGTGAAGAAACAGCATTGAAATTTTTAAAAGAAAACGAAAATGGCTAATCATTATACAACAAACAAGGATGAGTGGAAGGCTCTCGCAGACATTGACTATTTTGGAATGTTTGTAAAAGCATATATACCTTTTAATGCTTGGCTAAATGTGACCCATTCACAATACTCGAAGGATCGGGAAAAAATAAATGCGATTAAGCGTGAAAACAATCCTTTTCGAAACAGAATTTATGTTTTGCTAGAAACGGAAACACAAGAAGGTTCCAACTTCCGCAATTCTATAGGAGAACTGCATAGTTTACTGGAAAATCATTATATATACAATCAAGATAAAAGAATAACCTTCTCAGATATCATTTTAGGGAAAAATCCTGATAATGTTAAGGAAGATAGTTTCAGGGGAATTGGTTTTAGGGTTCAATATGGCAATGGTGGTACGGATAAACATACCCATAGTTTGATAAAAAGCAGGAAAGGAAATGCTATTTTTACAAAAACCCAGGAAGATTACAATTTGTCTGAATTGAAGGCTTGCCCTGATTTTGAGGAGCTAAAAGAAGAATACAAATCACACTTGCTATATTGTTATGAAATGGTCGTTCCCGATTTAAAAAGAAATCTTTTGTCTGGATTTAATGCAACAGACCCCAACCAATACTATATGATGGGACAATTTAAATTTGTAAAAGATAAAGAGTACATTGCCCAAGGATTAATAGAAATTCTATATAATTTGCGTAACTCTCTTTTTCATGGAGAGTTGACTCCCAACAAAGAAGCTAATAAAATCTATGGGGCGGCATATAAGATTTTACGTGAACTGATAGAAGCATTATAATGTATAGTTATGAATAGGCTCGTACTCATAGGAAACGGATTTGACTTGGCTCATGGGCTCAAAACCAGATATGAACATTTCATAGACTGGTATTGCGACCTAAGAGTTTATGGCTTTGTTGGCAATTTATCAGATATTTCAAGTGACATATTATGTTCTTTTCAAGACTTGCAACATCGGGTATGGAATGTCAATGCATTTGCAAATGGATTCAACCTTAATCATGCAAAGGGGAAAGAGATTGTTGACCATCTAATAAAGAATAAAGAGTGTTTTAAAACAACAATGTCGCCTTTCTTTGAAAATATCTATAAAAGCATTGAGACAAAAGGGTGGGTTGACATAGAAAATGAATATTACAATTTACTAAAGAAATATGCAATAGAAGAAATTGCAAAAGACAAATTGCATGACTTGAACCTTCAATTGCAATATGTACAATCACACTTGACGGAATACTTGATAAGGTGCCAACAAGGAGCAACTATCATTAGCGAAATAGGGGAAAAGATTTATGCTCCTATTAAAATGTCGGATATTTCAATTGCAGGGCAGAGTAGCGTAATTGAGCACATTCAAAAGTGGTGGCTAATACAAAATGACAACGTGTTGCAGGAAAAAGCCAATAGATACAATGACAACTCCCTCATTGAGGGGGTAAAATCTTACAAGTACAATCTGGAGCATAATATCTATAATGTGGAATATCCCCGACTGTTTATGCTGCCTGACTACATTATGCTGCTGAATTTCAATTATACCAATACTGCAAATATGTACTTGAACAATTCTGTGTCATTTGTCAATCACATTCATGGAACATTAGAAAAACCAGAGAGTATGATTTTTGGCTATGGGGATGAATTGGATGACAATTTTAAGAAACTTCTTGACTCGAATGAGAATGAGTGTTTACGTAATGTAAAGTCAATAAAGTATCAGGAATCAGATAACTATCGGAATGTTTTGGCGTTCATTGAATCAGCGCCATTCCAGGTATGCATTATGGGACATTCTTGTGGTAATTCCGACAGGACGCTACTTAACACGCTATTTGAGCATAAGAATTGTATCTCTATTAAGCCTTATTATTATATTAAGCAAGATGGAACGGACAATTATCTTGAACTTGTGCAGAATATCAGCAGAAACTTCACAGATATGAAACTAATGCGAGATAGAGTTGTGAATAAAACATATTGCGAACCACTTACTTAATAAGAGAAAATTATGGGTAAGACAGTAACAACATATTTGATTGACGGAGATCCGAAAGGGACTCAGTACGTATTCATCAGCAATAAGATTTGCCAGATGTATGTGATTCCTCGTTCAAATCTCTCTATTCTGAATGAGCGACAGGAGTTGCAGACACCAGCATTTTATATCTTGTTGGGTGAAGATGAGGCTACAAAGCCAAAGGCATATATTGGTGAGACAGAGAATTTTCGTGAGCGGGTGAAAGATCACGATAGCAAGAAAGCGTTTTGGCAGAAGGCTCTGCTGTTTATCTCGAAAGACGCAGCTATGACAAAGGCTGACGTGCAATACTTGGAACATCGAGCCATCACAGAGGCAAAGGTCTCCAATACTTTTGTACTGAATGAGAACAAGCAGACACCTAAAGCACCTAATCTCCCAGAATACAGAAAGGATGATATGGAAGGATTTTTTGAAGATGTGAAGTTCCTTACTTCCTTTATTGGGTGCAATATATTTGATGTGGTAAAGCCAAAGGAAGAACATCTGTTTTATACTAAGGGGCGTGGATGTGATGCGAGAGGCTTCTATGATGCTAATGGATTCACAGTCTTAAAGGGTAGCATTATCGCCAAGTCATCTGTTCCATCTTTTACATGGAAAGAGAAGCGTGAGAATCTTCTTAAAGATTATACCGTCAGCAATGGTGACAAGTTGGAATTGGAGTCTGACAAGACTTTCCCAAGTCCAAGCACTGCAGCTGATTTCTGCATCGGAAGCAGCAATAACGGTTGGCTCGCCTGGAAAGACAAAGATGGGCAAACACTGGATGCTGTATATAGAAAGCAATTGGAATAAAAATTGTATCTTTGCAAGCGAGATATGAATATGAACGAGAAAACGATAAAGGAAGCACTGCTTAAAGGCGAACGTGTAACGCTGGAGTGTAAGAAGGCTAAGTCTGAAGTTCCCAAAGAACTTTGGAATACGTACTCTGCCTTTGCGAATACTATCGGCGGCTTAATACTGCTTGGCGTAGAGGAACATCGGAAAGAGACAGATCCTGCCAAACGCTTTGAGATAATAGGTGTAGACAATCATCAGAAGATTCTGACGGACTTCTGGAATACCATCAACAGCGACAAGGTGAATGAAAACATCCTTGTTGAGAAGGATGTTGAGGTAGTTGATCTGGATGGTAAGAAGATTGTATGTATCCATGTGCCAATGGCAGATTTCCGCATGAAGCCAATCTACCTGAACGGCAACGTTTATAAGGGAACGTACAGGCGTAACCATGAAGGTGATTTCCATTGCACAGAACGGCAGGTGAGAGCCATGATACGCGACTCTTTCGAGGATGGCAATGATGGCATCCTGATTGAACATTACAACATGGATGATATCGACCTCGACACGCTGCATCGTTATCGTACATTGTTCCGGGTATGGAATAATGACCATGTGTGGAACGAGGTTGATGATAAAACGTTCCTCAGGAACCTCGGAGGCTATATCGTCAATAGAGAGGAAGGTAAAGAGGGCTTGTCGATGGCTGGCTTGATGATGTTTGGAAAGGGGTTGCCTATACGGGAACGCTTCGATAATTTCCGCATGGACTACCTCAACTTCTGCAACCTTATTGGTGAGGAACGCTATCGCG